>Ga0189289_10215_pt1 | contig 47771 bp, 46 predicted proteins | sample UW106minimetaG_FD_130313 | JGI IMG/M metagenome (GOLD analysis project Ga0189289, IMG submission 130313) | Marine microbial communities from the Costa Rica Dome - UW106 mini metaG | ecosystem: Environmental > Aquatic > Marine > Oceanic > Photic zone | place: Costa Rica: the Eastern Pacific...
CCGTTGGGCAAGCGCCCGCACCTCAGACGCAACCACAGCAAACCCGCGCCCCGACTCTCCAGCGCGCGCCGCCTCAACGCCAGCATTCAGCGCAAGCAGATTGGTCTGAAAGGCGATGTCATCGATGACAGAGATGATCTGCGTAATCTGGCTCGAGCTTTCTTCGATCTGATGCATCGCGCTGACCGCACGACGGACCACGTCTCCGCTGTCTTCTGCCTGTCGACGGTTCTCAGACACAGCTGCATCGGCTTCAAAGGCATGTTGCGCTGCAGATTTCACTGACTTCGTCAGCCCATCCAGGGCCGCGGCACTTTCCTCAAGCGTTGAAGCCTGGGCCTCAGAGCGACGAGACTGGGTGTTGGCTACCTCACTGATCTCAGCAGAACTGGTGCGCACCGTATCCGCAGACGAAACAACCGTCGCGATGACATCGCCAAAACCATCCATCAGCGCGTTGAAATCAACCCGGATAGCCTCAAAGCTCTCGCCAATGTCGCCGGCCTCGATGCGGGCATCCAAACGGCCGTCAGCCAGACTTCGAAGGCCAGCCCCGATCACCTCCAGCGCCTGCTTTTGACTCAGCGATCGATCGGCCTGCTTTTGCTCCAGATCCTGCTTCTCGACAAGGCTATCCTTGAAGACGAGAAGTGATTTGGCCATCTCCCCAAGCTCATCATGTGTTTCAAGCCCCGACACCTCCACGGAAATGTCTCCGCTCGAAATCTGTGCCATTTGCTCTTGCAGTTGCCGCATCCGGCGCGCCAGCCCGCGAGACAGCAAGATCCCAAGACCAACCACAAAAGCCATCGACACGGCCCCGACAACAATCGTCAGCGTATTTGTTTGGGCCTGTGACGCTTCAAGCTCCGCAAGGGCTGCGACCGCGGCATCCTTATTGTTCTGTTCCACCCGGTCCGCGTACGCAGCAAGCTCCAGGGCGAGCGGGTTGAAGGAGGAATCTATAAGTTCAACAGCCTGCGCCTGAGCAAACTGCTCCGCAAACTCAAATATCTGTAGCCCCACATCCCGAAGAGCCTCTAATTGCTCTGTTTGGAAGACCTCTTCTTGCTCGCCAGTGGAAAGAAACCCTTCAACCGTTTGGACAGCCATTTCAAACTGGGTCTTCGCCTCCTTCAGCACGGCCGCATCAAACTCGGCAGGTGCTGCTCGCACGAGTGCGATCATTTCCTTCGATGTCTCTTTCAGACTCAGAACTTCAGCTGATCGGCGCTCCCCTTCCACGATGATGCTTTCCGCTTGTCGGGCGACAGTCTCACTTCCAACTTTTGTGATCGCAAGACTGGTGGCGAAACCGATGAAAGCGACGATCGGCAGAACCGAAAGTTTGGCAGCAATTCCGCGTTTTAACTTTATCATTGCACTTACTTTCTTGAAGGAGCCCGGGCGCGCCCCGCAATACCCGCGGGGCGCGATTTCACTGGCCTAGGAGCCCGCTTTCCGCGTTGCGTCGATAACCGCTTGCATCTCCTCCGAGACAGTCCCGTTGGTTACGAGGATCAAAGGCTGGCTGATGGCTTGATCAGTCTCCAGAATCTTGGCGTCTGACGCGCCTGCTGCCTTGAACGGCGCAAGACCAAAAGCCGGGGGGAACTGGGATGCAACCTGCGGGACTTGGGTTGCGTTCGGGAATTCGCGAACTGTGCCGGCGATACTTTCGCCATCCGTTAGCTCTGACTCGACCAAGGTTCGAAGGCCGCCGCCCGATGTCTCTGCGACGATGACAATCGGCATGTCGGGGCCGCCAAGCTGGCTCCAGTTGGTGACACTGCCGCTCAGGATGTCGGCGACTTGGACGAGCGTAAGCGACTGGACCGGGTTTGAGGGGTGCACAACAAACGCCACCCGCGTTTCACCAACCATGTGCCCTTGCAGATCGGTTCCGTCCAAACTGCCGGGGCTTTTCTTTTCGATCTTTGCAACGGTCACGTCCAGCGGTGCCGAGATCATCGCCAGTTGAGAGCGCCCGTTGATCAGGTCATCGATGCCGCGGCTGGACCCGTTTGCAGTCACCTCAAGTGCGACACCCGTGTCGCCTTCGATCTGTCCCTCCATCGGCAGCATGATTGCCGACGCAACTGTGGTCGAGCCGCTCACTTTCAGGCTGGACGCGCTCGCGCCGATTGGCAAAACAGCGACCGCAGCGGCGATGGCCAACGGCCCCAAGACCTTAGTAAACATATTCATTCCTCTGAGCTAATTTGCATGGCACTGAAACCTGCTCGAGAGGCCTTAAGGCGAGGTGAACCGCGCCTGTTACAAAGCTCGCTGCAACTTTTGGAATGCAGAGAAATTTAAAGAAATTTGCCGGAAATGCATCGGCGCCAAAGCGGTGCCTTCCTGTAAGAGGCGCTTAATTCAAAACGCAGTGCGGTTTTTATCTGACAAGGTCCATGTAACACCTTTTGGAGACCCCGCCGATAATGGTGGCCTTAGAACTGCGCAGTTGCTCAGCCAAACTCTCTTTGCTGCGCTTTTTGGGCCTGCGCGGTAAGGGAGAGAATGGTCTGAACTTCAACTGGATCGTAGGGCTGTCCGGTTTCGTCGAGTAGGTCGTGAAACCATATATTGCGATCGATCACCCCGCCATGGGCCCTTACCAGATCATCAGGCCAAGGCAGCCAAGTCTGGGTTCTGCCCTTGACAAGCCCCCATTGAAAGCAGCCGACATCGCGATCATGGAACAGGTCAAGCTGGTCTGTGATCCGGCTGTCAATCTGGCGCGCCATCCACTCAGTACACAGGACCGGACGGTCAAGAGCTGCGAGGTTGTCAATGAATTGTGCGACCCGCTGTCGATTCCAATAGGCATGGAAGGTGATGATGTCCGAGTGGCGCAGCGCGCTCTGATCGATTTCCGTTTGATAGGGAGGGTCATCGCTGTCTGGCAAAGGAGTTGTCCACGCAGCAACTGAAAGCGGCGCTTCAGGGCCGATGGTCCTTGCCACAGAAAAGCTGGCCTCCATCAAGGACAATGCGTGTTTTTCGAGTTCCGCTTCAAATTGCGAGTATTCTGTCTTGTCGAAGTCCATGCGGTTGCCCGGCTCGTTATAGAGGTCCCAGAACAAGACGCGTGGATCGGCACGATATGCAGAAATGAAATCTTCCACATAGGCTTCGAGTGCTGGTCGCAGTTCTGCATTGAGGACGGCTGCTCGCCCGGGCGAGGCAACAGCCCGGCTGTTGTGGATGCCCGGCAGCGGGTCGGGTTGCGCAGCCCAACTGGGCTCCACGCCGCCAAAGCCGCAATCGTCAAAGAGACAGGGCACAGTGCTCAAGCCCCTTCTCCAAGCAGCTCCCATCACCCTGTCTAGTCGGTCCAGCAAAGCATCGCGGTCGTGCTGCCAACCAAGAAACGGAAGATTGACGCGGATTGCATTGAACCCAACGTCTGCCGCCCAGCCCAATTCGCGCTCGATTGTGGGCATGTCGAAGGTTTCAGGATGCCACATCTCGATGAAGTTAACGGCGGTTGATGGCAGGAAATTGAACCCGCACACCCAGGGTCGGGCATTCCACCAATCCTTGGCGTCTTTCTTGCTCCAGCGGTCCATGGCCGTGGCTCCTGATTGGCGCATAAAGAGGCGTGCGCCCCGCCACAATCGAGCGGGGCAGCTTTGGTTTTAGCGGTCCAGAAGGTCTTGAACTTCCAGTTCTGCATCGCCCAGAGCGTCTTCAACCGACTTACCGGTCAGCCAGACGGCCTGAAGCTCACGATTCAGTACATCTTGGATGGCGCCGTAGCGTTCGCTCGGTGGCGTGTCCTTCGCAATTGCTGCGGTTCCGGTGTACTCGTCGCGATGCGGCAGAGACGTATATGCGTCGCTGTCCATCACGGATGTGCGCACGGCCATGTGACCGGTACGCGCCCAGTCGATGTTGTGATCGTTGATGAAGGCAAGCACCTTCAAAGCGGCCATCTTTTCGTCGCCTGAAAGGGTCGACGGAATCGACCACATATGGCTGTCTGCCCAAGTCGCACCCGTTTCAAAGAGTGTCGGGAAATCAGCCACGTAGTAGTTGTTCAATCCGACTTCGGGCTTTGCTGCTTCAGCCGTATAGAAATCCACGACCCATGTGCCGTTCACCAAGATCGCAGCTTCACCGTTTAGATAAGCTTGCTGGCTGTCAGCGTAGTTGAGCTGAGGATCGGCAAGGCCTGCATCGAAAAGCTGTGTGATTGCCATAACGGCATTCTTGCCCGCATCCGTATTGATCGTTGCGGTGCCATCCTCGGTGAAGATGTTGGCATTTTGCTGCCACATGAGCGCAAGCACCAGACGCACACCGATCGGGAACTGCGCGAAATCGGCCGCCAGATAGTCCTTGCCTGTGGCATCCTTGACTTGCTGCGCGTGCGCCAGCAGCTCTTCGGGCGAAGAAGGCAGGACGGGTTTGCCATCCTCAACCAAACCCGCTTCGGCCATGACATCCATATTCACGTGCCAAAGGTTGGCATGGAAATCCATGGGAACGCCGTAGATGCCACCATTGTAGCTGACCGCGTCCAGGGCAGAAGGCGCCCAATCGCTGGCGTCAATGCCAGCCGCGTCCAGATCTGCCGAGATGTCGGCCAAAGCACCAAGACCCGCGAATTCAGGAATCCGGTGACGGTGCAGAACATGAACGTCTGGAGGGGTGCCGCCAGCATAAGCGGCTTTGATCTGATCATAATAGTTGCCCCAATCGGTGGGCAGCGTGTTGATCGAGATTCCGTCGAGTTCGGCATCTGCCGCATTGATGATCGACTGGATAATGCACGCTTCGCCGACGGACGTGGTTGTATCGGTGCCAGCGTCCTCACACGCGCCGAAGAAGCGGCCAAGCGTGACCTCCTGCGCGAATGCACCAGTGGCGAGGGTTGCGGCGGCTGCCGCTGATAGAAGCACATGTTTCATTGGTTTCCTCCCTATGTGCAGATTTCAGCCCTTCGATCCACCAGCGGTCATGGCTTGCACCACATACCGCTGGAAGATGAGGAACAAGATGACGACCGGAAGCGAGGCGATGACGCCCGAGGCCATGACACGGCCTAGCCCTTCCGATTGCGCGAAGTTTGATTGGATGGACGCAAGGCCCAACGTGATGGTGAAATACTCCCGCTGCTGGGCACTCACGAGCGGCCAGAGGTAGTCGTTCCACGCATAAAGGAATGTCAGTATTGCCAGCGTCATCATGGCGGGCCGCGCCAGGGGCAGCATCACGTACCAGAAGATCTGCATCCATCCGACGCCGTCGAGACGCGCAGCTTCCTCAATATCCTTCGGAATTGCCCTGAAAAACTGCATCATAAGGAAGACGCCGATTGGCACCGCCATCCGAGGCAGGATCAATGCGTGGTAAGAGTTGTGCCAACCGAAGTCGGCAAACATTGTATAGAGCGGAATAAAGACCGCTTGCTCGGGCACCATCAGACCGATCAGGCAGATGAGTGTGATGGGAATTTTGCCCGGAAAATTTAGCCGCGCCAAAGCGTATCCCGCTGTTGTCGAGACTGCGAGAACGCCAATTGTCATACCCACGGAGACAATCAGCGAGTTCAGAAACCACCAGGGTGTCTGACCAAAAGCAAAGAGCGCAGAATAGTTCTCAGCCGTGAATGGAATGGGGACAAGACCCATGGCTGTTGAAGAGGTGGTTCTTGCCAAAACTTCGTTGGGTTGAAACGACAACGAAACCATCCAGATCGTCGGCACCAGCCATATAAACGCGGGTATCGAGAGGCACAGTATCAACCAGTAATATGCCCGATTCATTGCGAGTCCTCCCGTCCAACAACGAACTGGATCACCGAAAAGGCACCCATGATGACGAAGAGGAAGACAGCCATGGCACTGGCACGACCCAGTTCGCTATCGCGAAAACCGGTCTGATAAATGTAGCGGACAAGGACCTGTGTACTATCGTTTGGCCCGCCCTGAGTCATGAGGTGCGACTGTCCAAAGACCTGAAAATGCAAAATGATCTGCAGAACGACGACCAGAGTGATCGTCCGTCGCAAGTTTGGCAGTGTGACATACCAGAATGCTTTCACGCCGCGCGCATTGTCCAAGGCTGCCGCCTCATAGATGTCTGCGGAGATGTCCTGCAGGCCCGCGAGGAACAAAATCATGGCAATGCCCAGCGACCACCAGATCGTCGCAATGACAATTGCAGCCATCGCAAATTGCTGATCCGTCAACCAGTTGATAGGCGTGCCGCCAAATGCCTGAGTGATATTGGCGATCAATCCCTGCCGAGGCGAAAACATGATCTGCCAGATCAGCGTTACAACAGTGACAGACAGGACTTGGCTGAGGAAAAACAGCGTTCGAAGCGCCCCCATCGCCTTTGTCTGTTTGTTGAGTGCCGCGGCAAGAAGCAAGGCCGAGATCGTAACGCCCGGAACTGCCAGCCCTACGAACACAAGCGTATTGCCCACGGTGGGCCAGAACCGCCGATCGTACCAACGACCTCCTTCGCCGGGATGAAAACCGGGGAGGACAACCAAGAGCAGCGACGCCATGCCTAAGGCAATGGCATTGAAGCGGCTCAACCGGTCCACCCAGCGAAGAAAGGCCGAAGCGGCGAGACCTAGAAGACCTAGGCCCTGCCAGAATGGAGATGCAAAACCCCACTCTATGTTGCGCCCCCACATGACGCGCTCGTAGTTCCGAAAGCCGACAAAATCCTTTGCATCTGGATTGAAAGCGACGGCAAGGAGATTCCAGTCGTGGAGACTGATCCAGACCCCGCGAAAGAAGGGATAAATCAGAAAAAGTCCGTAAGTGATCAGAAACGGCAGCAGCAACAGCCACGCCGACTGCGTCTGACTGAACCTATTCCTCCGTGGCTTTGACCCTTGCAACCTTTTCTCCCCGAAAGCCTGCGAATCTTCCTCTGCTAAAATTATTAGCAATATTTATTAGCACACCGCAAGCGTGTAGTGTCTTGGATATGACAGACAAAGAGAACACAGCAAAAACCCGGGCCACGATGAAAGACGTGGCAGTGAAGGCCGGAGTATCCCAGTCCACGGTTTCGTTCGTTTTGAACGGACAGGAAACGATGCGGATTAGCCCCGACACACGGCAAAAGGTGCTCGATGCGGTCGATGCGCTTGGTTACCGCCCACGCGCTGCCGGGCGCCCGCCAAAAGCTGCTGGCCACCGGGTTATTGGCCTATTGCTGGACGAGATCGCAACCAGCCCATTTGCGGCGATTTCAATTGAGGGGGTTCAGGAAGAAGCCTGGAAGAACGATGTCCTTGTTGAGGTCATTATGTCCGGAGGGGACAAAGAGTACGAAGCGGCGGTACTGCGAAAGTGGTCTGCTGACAGGGTCGAGGGCGTTATCTATGGGTCAATCCTGACCCGGAAGATCGAAGCGCCGGATGCATTGAGCAAGCACAATGCGATCCTACTCAACTGCTATGACAGAAATGGAAAATGGTCTTCCGTTGTGCCGGCCGAGAGGCGCGGCGGCGAGGTTGCAACATCCGCTCTCATCAAAGCGGGGCACCGAAGGATTGCGTTCATTTCCGGTGAGCCATGGATGGAAGCGTCCGATCAGAGGATGGAAGGATATGAGCGCGCGCTGAGAACTGCAGGCATACCCGTCGATCCATCCCTCATTGTCGAAGGAAACTTCCTGCCCAGCGGCGGCAGGGCAGCAACCCTCAGGCTATTGGATGCGTCGCTGCATCCAGATGCAATTTTCTGCGCGAACGACCTTATGGCAGTTGGATGCTACGAAGCGCTCAAGGAACGCGGGATACGCGTTGGCGCAGACATCGCTGTCATGGGCTACGATGATCAGGAAATCGCCCAGCACCTCTCCCCTGCCCTTTCGACTGTACTGCTGCCGCACCGAGAGATGGGCCAGTGGTGCGCAGAGCAGTTGCTGAAAGCGGATCGGCCTGTCACGCAGGAGCGACATGAATGCCCGTTGGTGATCAGAGACTCGCATATCGGCATGAAACCAGCGCGCTAGGCCGCGCGAGCTGTACGAAGCTTGAGAGCCCGAGGCCACCTTGATACCGTTAGCACGTGGGTTCGTTCAGCTCCGGCAAAAGTATGAGCCGTATCGACAAGAGGGACTGGTATCAAATGAAACATACGATGACGGCACTGACCATAGCCGCAAGCATGCTTGCCACCAGCGCATCCGCATTTGATCCCGATCATCTACAGAAGCTGAGGGATACGCTTGATTGCGCAGAATGTGATCTTGGGCGTGCAAATCTGAGTGGTGCAGATCTGACCTCTGCTAATCTGAGCGGTGCGAATATCAGCGGCTCTAATCTGCTCAATGCTGAACTCAATGCCGCGAACTTAGCATCTGCTGATCTGGCTGCTACTGTCCTGAGTGGTGCCAATCTGAATGATGCTAATTTGAATAATGCTGATCTGAGTGCTTCTAATCTGGCTGGGGCCAATCTGAGGAATGCCGATCTGAGTGGGGCCACTATAAACGCCGCCAATCTCAGTGGTGCCAATCTCAGCGAAACGACACTGGCAAATGCCAGTATTAGTGTCGCAAATCTGAGAGATGCGGATCTGACGGGTGCCAATCTGCAAAATGCTGATTTGAGTGCTGCTAATCTCAATGGGGCCAATCTGAGCGGTGCTGATTTGACAGGTGCCGATTTTGGCGCTGCCAATCTATCCAATGCTAATCTGAGCGGCGCAGATCTGAGCGATGCGGATCTGACAGGCGCCAATCTGGATGCAACCAATCTAAGCGGCGCAACCCGCTGTAACACTGTCATGCCGGACAAGTCAGTCGTCGACACCGGGTGCTGACAGTTTGGGCAAGCGTGTTTTGCTCACCTTCGAAGCAACGATGCCGAGATGAAACCAAACCTTGAAAGATAGAGCGCCCAAGCCACCCGAATTCTAAAGAAGTTCGGGACAGGCGCGCGCAAGAACACCGTGACCTCGGGCCTGCATCTATGCGCGATACTCGGCTGCGGGCACGCTCATTTAAGCTTCCCAGAACAATTAAAAGCTGACCTGAAAACCATGCAACGCATGATCTCTATCGGACCCTTTAGCTATAAAGCGGGGGATCCAGTCTGGGAATGTGCCCGTAAAGGCTGTCATTGCGGCACGATATAATGCAGACGCAACACGTAGAACCGATGCTGTTCGAACAGGCTCCAAGGAGCGCTGGTGAACATGTTGCGAGGGATATCTGCCTCCTGGCGACTTGCCGCAGCATTCGGTGCAGCGCCCCAAGCCGCGCGAATGTACCTCCCCAAAAGGGTTGAGGAGAGATATAGAGTGTGGCTGATCTTCCTGCCTTACGGGAAAATCCCGTCAGCAACTATAAACTGACGAAACCGTGCAACCCGATGAGGAGAGGCGATGCTAGGTGGGGTAGGCTTCTGTGCGGCACGTACATGCGTTCATTTACACACACATTACGCCAAAATGGCGGACCGAAGATCCGCCTTTCTTACTTCCAGCATATTCCTTTGATGTCTGTTTGTACGCTTTAAATACAATGCTTTAGGCCTGCTTTTCGTCCAATACTGCCCTTGAAGTTCCACTGTGTTCCAGACCATAGTGGGGGATAATTTGGGGGATACATTTGCCATGCAGAAGTCAATACGCCGACCCAAGAAGGCGCTGTCCGCCCGCTTTGTCGAAACCGTCACGCAACCCGGTAAGTACTTTGATGGGCACGGCCTCTTCCTGCGGGTGACGCCGAAGGGCGGCAAGCAGTGGGTTCAACGCATCATGATACGTGGCAAACGCTGTGAGCTAGGCCTGGGCAGCCCACCGGCTGTGACCCTCGCCATGGCACGCAAGGTGGCATTGGAGCATCACGGCACAGCGATGCTGGGTGGCGATCCTCTGGCAGACAAGCGCGCTGCAAAGGATGTGTTGAGTTTCGCAGAGGCGGTCGATGCCTATCTGGAGGCAAAGCTCAGTGCGTTCAAAAACGCCAAGCACCGTCAGCAGTGGCGCAACACACTGGTGACCTATGCGCTGCCAAAGCTGGGGCGCAAGCCGGTACGCGATATCGATCTGCAGGACGTGCTGGAGGTACTGCAGCCCATTTGGCTGAGCAAGACAGAGACGGCCTCTCGCGTGAGAGGCCGGATAGAGAACGTGCTGTCTTGGGCTGCAGTGCGCGGCTATCGCTCTGGCGACAACCCGGCACGGTGGAAGGGCAACCTCTCCGAGCTCCTTCCAAAACCAAGCAAGGTTGCGAAGGTGACGAACCAGCCCTCTCTTTCGCAGGGTGATGCGGCGGCGTGGTGGGCGGATCTACAAAACCGCGATGGGATGGCCGCTTTAGCGCTCCGCTTCCAGACGTTGACAGCAGCGCGCTCTGGCGAAGTTCGCACCGCCTCTTGGGATGACTTTCGCCTTGGCAACGGCGCCGCTGACGCGCTCTGGACAGTGCCAGCGGACAGGATGAAGAACGGCAAGGTGCACCGGGTGCCCCTGACGGCGGATGCAGTCGCTTTGCTTCAATCCGTGCCACGGCTGCAGGGCAGCAATCTCGTGTTCCACGCCGCCCGTGGCGGGACACTGTCTGATGCCTCGCTATCAGCAGTTATGAAGCGGATGCATGCGGCCAAGGTGGAGATAGATGGCGTGGGCTATCTCGACATGGCCAGCCAAAGACCCGCCGTCCCACAAGGGCTGCGCTCCACGTTCCGTGTCTGGGCGACAGAGCAAGGCTACGATCATCGGATGGCCGAGATTGCCCTGGCCCATTGGCAGGGCGATGAGACAGAGCGTGCCTATCAGCGCTCAGATATGCTGGAGAGACGGCGCGCCATGATGGAAAGCTGGGCGGCGTTTCTAGACGGACAGGGCTCCACCAAGCTCAAAGTGGTGGAGTTTGGTGCATTTGGCCGAGCTTAGGTTGGCCGCGAGGCGCACCTGCAGGCAGCGCACAGGTGCTGGGGTGTTCACGTTGCTGCGAGCACCTCTGATCGTAACGGGGTCGAATTTCAAACAAGCGCCCGTAGACGCTGGACTGCTTTGACGAGTCCGATGCGGATTTTAGCCACTCTATGGAAGTGACGCGGCATGATTGCGCAGGCGATGTAGTGGCTCAAAGCAGATACTCGCGTTCAACGCTGCGCATGACGGCTCAGAGCCCAAAGCACTGAATGTCGCGGTTTCCGCGAATGGCCGTTTTTGGGGGCGAGCAATGCCACTGTGTTCGGACTGTGGCTTAAGTGACCTGAAAGCGCATAGGGATCTCCGTTTGGCCCAAGTGGCGGAAGTCTAGGTGAGACCGCTTCTGCAAAAAGCAAGGTGTTAAGACATATGGAATATCTTACTTATGCTGTTGGGTGATTTTTTGACGCAATCAGCGGGACACCTGTATAAAAGCAAGAATGATCAAACGAGTTCTTTGGTTGGCAGGAAGCCTGGTTTCGCTGTGCATCGCCATTGCATTCGTTTTTGCGTGGATGGCCGCCAATCGTGAAGTGCTGGCGTTTGCAGAGGGGCTGCCTGACCAAGGGCGCCTGATCGACACCTCTCACGGGGCTTTCTTTATTGTCGAAAAAGGCGCGCCCGAAGCGCCCCGTGTCTTGCTCGCGCACGGCACAGCCGCTTGGTCCGGTATTTGGGCCGAAACCCAGCATAATATTGCACCCGAGGGATACCTTGTGACAGCGTTCGATATGCCACCGTTTGGCTGGTCGGAGCATCCGAAAGCCCCGACCTACGAACGACAAGCGCAGGCGGCCCGAATGATCGGCTTGCTAGAGGCGCTGGGGGACAAGCCCATTCTTGTTGCGCATTCCATTGCAGCTGGCCCAGCGACAGAGGCTGTTATGATGCGTCCTGATTTGGTCTCAGGGTATGTCATTGTGTCCGGTGCCATGGGATTGGCGGACCGGCACACGCCCAAGGATGTCCCTTTTCCTCTTCAGAACAGAAATGTCCGGAAACTCGCGACGGCGGCAACAGCGACAAACCCACTTTTGACAAAGTGGTTTTTGAAAAAATTCATGCACAGAACCGATGAGATCGACCCAGCAATGGTTGCGTCCCTGCAAACTCCGATGTCACGTCAAGGCTACACCCAAGCCGTATCAGACTGGATCCCTCAGTTGTTCAAAACGCCTGTAGATAGCAACAGCATGGACCCTGAAGAATGGCGCACGCTTGATTTGCCAGTAGCGCTGATCTGGGGTGATAAAGACACCGTAACACCGCTTGATCAGGGGCAAGAACTGGCCGCGCTGCTCCCGAATGCGCGCCTTACTGTGTTAAACTACGTTGGACATATCCCCCATCTTGAAGCGCCAAAGGAGTTTGCCGATGCGCTGTTAGGCGAGTTAAAATACATCACTTCAACAAGCGATCTCGACAGCCCATGAAAACATTCACAAGACGATCCGCACTTGTCCTTGGAGGAGCCGCTGCAGGTTGGTTCGGGGCTAAACGATACGGAAGTCACTTGCCGGTTTACGACGGCACAACCCGGTTAGACACAACGGCCTCCGCCAAGATCATGAATGACGCGAGCGGACTTTCTGCCACGCCGATCCATAAACATCTGGTGCTGTCCGAGAACGCCGATGACGCCCTTATTCGCGTCTTGAGGACAGAAATGGCCGAAGCGGTCAAAAACAATCGGCCCGTGAACATTGGTGCCGCGCGTCATTCTATGGGCGGTCAGGCAATCCCAAGGAACGGTACGGCAATCACGTTCGATAATGGCGCGATCGAGCTGGACCGCACCAATCTAACTTACCGCGTACACGCTGGGGCGCGCTGGTCGCAGGTCATCGCGGCACTGGATGCAGAAGGGTTTTCGCCTGCTGTTATGCAATCCAACAATGACTTTGGCGTTGGAGCGACCTTTTCCGTAAATGCCCATGGCTGGCCGGTGCCGTACGGCCCTATGGGTGCGACGGTGCGGTCACTGCGCATGCTCTTACCCTCTGGCGATGTGGTGGACTGCTCCCCGACCGAGAATTCCAACCTTTTCAAACTCGCCATGGGGGGCTACGGGCTGATCGGTATTATCATCGATTTGGTCGTGGACATGGTACCAAATTCTCGCCTTTCGCCGACCTATGACACTATGGCAGCCACGGATTTTCCTACGGCTTTCCAAACCGCCATCGACGATCCTGCGGTCACAATGGCCTACGGACGCCTGAACGTCGAACGAGAGAGCTTTTTTGAGCACGCCCTGCTTGCCACTTTCCGGCAGACCAAGGATCAAAACGATCTACCGGCCGCATCGGGGTCTGGCTGGATGTCGCATGTGGCCGGGCGACTTTACCGCGCGCAGCTGGGCAACGAACCGCTAAAAACCTTTCGGTGGTGGAACGAAACCTCGCTCTTGCCCGCCATCGGCGGCGGTGAAGCGACGCGCAACTCGCTGATCAATGAACCGGTCGTCACGCTCGATGACCGCAATCCTGACCGCACGGACATTCTGCATGAATACTTCGTCAGCTTTGACGCCTTTGACAGCTTCCTGGAGGCCTGCCGCGAGGTAATCCCAGCCTCCTATCAAGAGTTCCTGAACGTGACCCTCCGCTATATCGCGCAGGACGATCAAAGCGCCCTGTCTTATGCGACACGACCGAGGATCGCGGCCGTTATGTCGTTCAGCCAAGAGATGACACTGCGCGCCGAAGCCGACATGCGGCGCATGACAGAAACGCTGATCGACCGGATCGCGGAAAGCGGCGGTGCCTACTACCTGCCCTATCGGCCCCATGCCCGCCTTGATCAAATGGTCACTGTCTACAGCGGTGCCGCGGATTTTGCTGCCGCAAAACGCACCATCGACCCGCAGCTTATCCTGCGCAACAACCTTTGGGACAGCTATCTGGAGCGTCTATGACCGGCTTACAAAAACTCTGCTTCGCCTATTTCGCTGTGCTGATGATCGCAGCCTCGCTGAATTATGTTCCGGGTCTCACAGACGAAGACGGGCTCGCCTTCGGCATCTTCGCGCTAGACATCTATGATGATGCGCTGCATGTGGCCTCCGCACTGTGGGCGCTGGTCGCGGGCTTGACCTCTCACAAAGCGGCGCGGACATTTATGGTGCTGTTTGGGCTGGCCTATTTGGGCGACGGCATATTCGGGTTTTTCACAGGCTACGGCTATCTCGACCTTGGCATCTTCACCAATGGCTCCGCCGGGATGGATCTCTCGCTCGGCCGGATCCTCGCAAATGTGCCGCACCTTCTCCTTGGCGGCGTTGCGGTATGGGCCGGGATCAAGAACATCGGCCGCCCAGCGTGAAGACTTTATGGCGCTGGCTCAAACGCGGCCTCATCGCAGTCGTTCTGCTGATATTGGGACTGAGCGCACCCGTTGCCTATGTCGAAACCGCCTGTCGCCCGACGGGCGAACCCGTGCCCTACCAAGCGCTCCTCCTGGCTGAGCATCATCGCCCGGAATCCCGTACCCTGCTAACCTACCCAGAATGGGACATCGTCCACGCCTATGATGATTACGGGCGTGTCCTTGCCACTGGCGATCCCCACGATTTTCAGTTCCTGGAAAGCATCTCAGGATTTTGGGGCGCGCTCTGCGCGCTCTCAAAGGCATCGGGATCTCATGGCCAGATCGATGCGGACACCAAACAGATGCTTTATGTGATCGGGGTCAGCTTCACGGCAGAGTTCTTGATGAAAGCGGCCTATGAAGAAACTATCGGTCGGCTATTTGTAATGCTCAGAGGCGACGTGCGGGCGCCGCTTGACGATTTATCGGCGCAGCAGGCCGAAAGATATGCAAACTTTCTACAACAGGTGCCGTGGTACAAATGGGACTTTGAAGGTGATCGGGCTGCACTGGCCGCCTCCGCAACAAACGCCTTAAGGGACCGCGAAAGAAAAATCGCGCTTGGCCTCGAATATGCGGCAAAGGCGGCCTATGCCGGGGCGATTGCGCAGGCCGTCGCGCAGGTTGGCCCTGATGCGCTGACACTGCGCATGATCGTCCGCGCGCCCGAAGCTGAGGCATTTGACGGTTTCGAAGGTGTCGCCGTCATCGCGCATGGGAATGGGGCCACAGAGATAGAGACCATCCGCTATCGTGCCTTGACCCATTTAATGACAAAGATGGCGCAATCCGAGGTCGATTTTGTTGAAATCGCCGGAAATGATGAGATCATGCTGACTGTCTTAAGCCGAGATGCCACACATCCGGACGCAATCTACAGCCGCGCGCGCCAAGGCGCTCACGACTATCGCCACCTCATAGTGATGCCTGTAAGCCGCCTTGCCGAGACGCTCCGCGGGCTCGAGGCTAGCGACACGATAGTGGAGCATATCCATGACTATTAAATCCGGCCTCGCCGCAGCCAGTGTGATGGTAATTGGATGGCTATCCATCCTCGGGCTGGTTACCATGATAAACGATGCCGCCCCGGCCTTTGTTGTGCTGTTTCCAGATGCTGAGTTGTTCGACAGTCTCAGCCAACAAACGCGCATCCTGTCCGCTACACAATTCAGTGTCACGCTGGCTTCGGACGAACTAAACTTTGCGCGCAGCCTTTACACAAAAGGCGCTATCCTAGTGCTCCCAGCGGGCCTCACCGGCTGCGGCTGAGCGGGCCTCACAATTGGCACCAAACGCGTTGCCCTTCATTCCTCGCGATCGATCAAAACTTATTTGATTGCGCCCGCATATGCGCTGATCGACAAAATCCACCCGGTACGCGCCGGTGTCCCAAAACCAATGTCGTGTCGCAAGCGCATCGTGCGCCGTATAGAGTTGTGCGCAAGGAAGTCTTTCGCCTCTGGCACTCAGATGCCACCGCAGCAACAGTGTGACTGACCTAGGCATCAACAAATAGCAGCCTTGAGAAATCGAGTGTTTGGGACTGCCCTTTGGGAGTTAGTGCCACAAAGGCTTGGAAAAGCGATCGTTCAGGCCACTGTCAAACGGGCGCTCTATCCGCAACGCGGTCTTCGCTCACAGTCACAGTAAACGTCTGCTTTCGAGAAAGCGCCCGGTGAAAGCGCGGCATAGCTGCAGATTACGCTCCGCAGGGACGGAGACCATCGCATCATTCTGTGCCCTGATCCCCTGCAGTGGATCATTTAGCGCCGCACACGCGCTGAGAGCCCGGATGGCGCGCGATGGCAGGCCGTCTAGTTCTGCACCTCCCGAGCGGGCCTGTTGATCGACTATCCGGCCCTTGCCGATGTCAGCCCGCAGGAACTCATGGACTTCCCCGAGCATGTCTCCTGTGGGGCAGAGGTCCCGCAGTTGCGCCTTAGCTTTGGACCAACCCGGCGGGTTCTCTTGCCTGATCAGTCCCCGTTGAGCTAATCTTGAGGTCCGCTCATTCTCGCCTGCTCAACCGAAGCTGGAGTCCGCAAAACGGGCCTCTTGTGCCATGTTCAGGCCGGCTTTGACGGTGGCATAGCGCCGTCAGACACCGCTCCTCCAAAAGGCAGGTTAGGATGGGCCCTATGGCGTGGGGTGGCGCTTTGATGCGGAATACCGCGACGCAAAGCAGCGAGCGGGCAGGGCAGGCTCTTGTTCTTGGGGCGCGCCAGCCCGCAGCGCGACAAAGGAGAAAGCGATGGCCCTCACACACCGTATCCGCCAAATGATCCTGCCAACGATCTTGGCAGCACTCGCGATCACCCTCATCAGCAGTGCAGCAACGTCCCAAACGCGCAACAGCAGACATTGTGACCCGGCAGGCCCAGCGACCCAGTTCGGACAGACCTATGTATGTGTCTCAAGCCACCTCGCCCCTCAGGCGGGAAACAACTATCATGCGGCGATGTCCTATGATGGTGACCCGGCAACAGCTTGGGTGGAAGGCGCTTCAAACAGTGGCATTGGCGAGTGGATCGAACTGGTCTTCGAGCGGGAAATGCGCGTACAAACGATTGAATTGATCGCTGGATACGCGAAAAACCAAAGGATTTTCTTTGCAAACGCTCGGCCGGCCGCAGTTCAGGTCCTCGCGGACGGCGTTCCCATAGACGTGTTTTACCTGGCCGATAGCATGGGCTTTCAAACCCTGCGGCTCGACCGGCCCATCGACACGACACGTCTGCGGCTGTTGGTGGTGGATGCCAGAAACGGCGCGCGCTGGTCGGACTTGGGCATTTCAGAGATCTACGCCGATCTTGAAGAGCATGCCTTTCGGTAGGCCCAACAGTGGTGCCCCTCATGCGCCTGTGCCGGGCACGAGGGGGCGAGCGCAATCTTGATCGCGCGGTGAGCTTGCCAAATTTGGCCTAAGCAAGTGGCCGGGGCGGCCACCTGCGCTCTGCCCCCGGATTACCGCAGCCCCACCTGATCCATGCAGCTCAAGGCGAGCGCGCGCGAGGTCTCTGCGGTTGCGTCTGACAAGATGCAATCCATGGCCGCCCCAAGGGGGGCAACATCGCAGCCAGAGGCGGCATAGATGCCCGTCTGGTCATCCAGCCGTGACAGGATCGGATCAATGACGCTGTCCTCAGGGGCGGCCAATTCCCCCAGCATCTCCAGCCAGGAAGACACCGCCATCTGGCCGAGGATGGCGCAGCGCGGGGGAATATCCTGCGCGGCCGCGGGCAGGGCGGCGCAGGTGAGGCAGGCGGCAAGTGTCAGCGCAAAGCGTTGCCTCATGTGCGGCGCCGCTGGGCCACACGGCGCAGGCCCGCAGCCCCGCCCACCGCTGCGCCCAGCAGCCACAGGCTGGCGGGCAGGGGCACAGGGGTCGGTGTGTAGAGATAGGCAGAGCCGCTGTTGCTGGGGTCGTCATCTTGGAACGCCCCCACAATGGCCGTGCTGCCAGAGATGCCGACGGAATACCCGAACGCGTCATTCGCCGCCCCATCATATGCGATCAGCTTGGTCTCTACCGGGTTTTGAAGATCGGCAATGTCATAGAAATAGGCCGCGCCGTTATCGCGGGAGCCAATTCCGTTAGTGTCGTCCGCCCACGCCCCCACAATGGCCGTGCTGCCAGAGAGGGCGACGGAAATCCCGAAACGGTCAAGCGCCGCCCCGTCAGATGCAAGGAGTTTGGCGGTTTCCGTTAGCGAAACCACGCTGGGATCGAGATCCGAGAGATCGAAGAGATAGGCCGCGCCGCTGCTGCCGCCATTGTCGTCATCGTACAGCGCCCCCACAATGGCCGTGCTGCCAGAGATACCGACGGACCACCCGAAATAGTCAGACTCCGCCCCGTCAGCTGCGGTGAGCTTGGCGATTTGGTCGCCGGTCGTTGTGTTGAACAGATAGGCAGAGCCTGTGTAGCCATCATCGCGGTACGCCCCCACAATGGCCAGATTGCCAGAGATGGCGACGGAATACCCGAAATAGTCATACGCCGCCCCGTCAGATGCGGTGAGCTTCTGGGTTTGCGCGCCGGTCGCCGTATCAAACAGATAGGCAGAGCCGAAGTCGTAGCCATTGTCGTCAGCGCGGTACGCCCCCACAATGGCCGTGCTGCCAGAGATGGCGACGGAATACCCGAAATAGTCACTAATCGCCCTGTCAGATGCGGTGAGCTTCTGGATTTGCGCGCCGGTCGTGTCAAACAGATAGGCAGAGCCCCTTCGGCCGTCATCGCCCCACGCCCCCACAATGGCCGTGCTGCCAGAGATGCCGACGGAATACCCGAAATAGTCACCCCCCGCCCGGTCATTTGCGACCAGCTTCCGGGTTTGCGCGCCGGTCGTCGTGTCAAACAGATAGGCAGAGCCGCTGCTGTTGCCAGGATTGTCATCGCCGTACGCCCCCACAATGGCCGTGCTGCCAGAGATGGCGACGGAATACCCGAAACGGTCAGCCACCGACTCCGCCTTGTCATTTGCGGTGAGCTTGTCTGTCAGCTCTACGGATGTTGCGTTGGCAAGCGTGACGCTGCTGAGCAAGAGCGCCGGTGCGAGATATGTGATTGGTTGCATCTGAACCCCCTAAAACACGATTAAATTGTATCGACTATCGCCAATCCGGCGCAAAATGCAAGGCGCCCGTGGGCGCGGCACGCGATCAGCCGGTGCCGCGCGGCACAACGCACCGGTGGTCAGCCACCCCATGCACGCGCCCGTTCTGCATCAGGGCTGCCCTTGGCTATTTCAGCGCATAAACCCCGCCATCGCCTTTGCCCCGTTCGCGGGTAAAGCGCCCAAGGTTGCCTGACAGTTCAACCGTTTGACAATCATAGGCGCTGGCCTTGCCACCTGCCTCAAACTCCCGGCACCAATAGCCGTCTTTGAATTCCCAGGTCCCGTCTATCGCACCCCGGCGGAGGGTGCCGACCATTGTGCCGTCCGAATTGAACTGAAACCAAACCTCGGCGTTTTCCGGATCCTCAATCCGCCGGTCGACAAACGACGCCGAAAAGGCAGTAGGGTCGGTTACCCGGATGAAATTTGGATCGCCGCCTTTCGATGGCACGCCCGAAGTCGTGCATGCCGCCAGGCCAGCCAGCCCAACGATTGCGCCCAGCCATTTCACTTTGTTTTTTGGTGTCACGATACTCATTCTGAACACGTCCCTCTTTTCCACACTTTGTACCAAGCCCTGCGGACGCGCGCGGCGATTGACCAAAAACGGGGCGATTGCCCCAGATCAGGTGTCGGATTGCTGATTTTCTTTGAGAGCAACCCCTGCAATTGCATGCGCAACGCACCCCAGAATTGACGGGTATAGGGTCAGGAAAGGTGGGCTGCCGCGCAACCTATCGAAAGCGATAGGTTACAGGTCTAGCAGACCTCGCTTAATGCCAATTGCGATGGCTTGTTCGCGGGTTGCCGCATTGAGCTTTTCGCGCGCTGCATTTGAATGGGCGCGCACAGTCACTTCTGCAATGCCAAGCCGCCAGGCAATTTCATCGTTGCGCAGGCCAGATGCGAGGTAACGTAAAACGTCTTTTTCTCTGTCGCTCAGAGCTATGCCCAACAGGGGGGTCGCGCCGGGCGATTGTGGTGAGTTGGGCGCAGAAACCACAGAGGCAAGCATGCCACAGATGAGGCGGTTTTCCTCTGCGACAGGCTGCAGTTTATCGGGCCTGCACAAGACGATGCCCATCTTGGACACGCAATCTTTGTTTCCATAGATCTCGGTATCGAGGTTCCCATATCCCCAAGCACTGATCTGATCGGCATATTCAGCGGGGATTTCGACAGGCACCTCTATATCGTCGACTGTGCCCTCTGTCATTTGCATCGACATGTAGCCCACGTTTGCCCCGAGGATAAACGGATCCACATCGAGGAAACCCTGCTGAAAGTAATCGTCCAGCCATTTTTCCTCCATCGAGCTTCTAAACCAAAGAACAGAGCCATCCCGATTTGAGATTTCCGCAACATTGAGCGCGCCAAAACCGCGGCGCTCCATGAAGTCTACGGATTTCAGCCAAGCCTCATCCGACGAAAGCGATCTGTCAAACAAGGCAGCTGCATCAATCAGTGCGTTGAGCGTCTTCCCATCAGTCATGAAGAACTCTTTCGGGCAACGAAGAACATTAGCCCCAAACACGGGCAAACTCACATCCACCGTGCAACCAAAGGTATAGCTGACGCCTTATCATTTCTAGTGTTTTTTCAGTCCCATATTCTCAGGTCAGCTGCTGACGGGGTGACGTAAGGGAAGGTGGCCATCGATGAATTATGCGCCGGGCCCTGTGGCGCTTATCGGCCTAAGGGTGGTCTGCTGCTGTCGTCTGCGCAGCAGTCTGAGCCCACTGGTTCTACCGCCAAAACGAAGGGCTGAGCCTGCAAATGCTGTGCGACTGGCCTTCTCGGCCTTCAGGTAAATCTCATCAGCACATCGAAGCTGCCGATTCTGCGCTCGCCGATCAAGAGGGGGATATTAGGGGGGCGATTATTTTACCGACAATGAAGGCATTTACTTTCATGCACTGATGTCGGGCTTATGGCGGACCGAGGAGGATTCGAACCCCCGACCCCCTGATTCGTAGTCAGGTACTCTATCCAGCTGAGCTATCGGTCCGTGGAGAGTGGAGATACGCGGGGCGTTCAGGGTTTGCAAGGCCTAAAACCCCAAAAAATCACGCGCGCGTCACAGCTTTTGCAATGTGACGCGCGCGCGTTTGTTATGCAGCGTCTTCGGCGATCTTGTCTTGCGTCTTGGTCTCGAAGTCCTCTGCCGAGTGACGCTCGTGCAATTGCTCGGACGGATCCCCCATCATGCGGTTGACCATGCGCCCGCGCTTGACGGCAGGGCGCGCATCAATGCCTTCGGCCCATGCCAGCACGTTTTTGTAGCTGGCCACATCAAGGAACTCGGCCGCCTTGTACAGCCGTCCAAGGACAAGCTGGCCGTACCAGCTCCAGATCGCCATATCGGCAATGGTGTAGGCGTCACCCGCGATATAGGGCCGGGTGGCCAATTGCTGATCCAGCACATCAAGCTGACGCTTGGATTCCATTGCGTAGCGGTTGATCGGGTATTCGAACTTCTCCGGCGCATAGGCGTAGAAATGGCCAAAGCCGCCACCCAGGAACGGAGCGCTGCCCATCTGCCACATCAACCATGACAGCACTTCAGTGCGGTCTTCGGGTGCGCCCAGAAACGCGCCAAACTTTTCCGCCAGATGGAGCATGATCGCCCCGGACTCGAACACCCGCACGGGGGTGTCGCCGCTGCGGTCCATCAGGGCCGGAATCTTTGAGTTCGGGTTCACGTCCACGAAGCCCGAGCCAAACTGCGCGCCGTTGATCCGGATCAGCCAAGCATCGTACTCGGCGCCCGTGTGACCCGCTTCGAGCAACTCTTCAAACAGAACGGTGACCTTCACGCCATTCGGTGTGGCCAGGGAGTACAGCTGAAACGGGTGCTCACCGACAGGCAATTCCTGTTCATGGGTGGCACCGGCAATCGGGCGGTTCGTGGATGCGAATGTACCACCGGATTCTGTGTCCCAAGTCCAGACCTTGGGAGGGGTGTAGGTGTCGGACATTTTGTCTTCCTTTGTCGCGTTTGGCGTACAGGTAGGCGCGCGCTTGCGGCCTGTCACCCCTTAGCAGGCAAGGAATCGCTGTGCGTCAGCTGTCACCTTCTGTGCTTTTGCTCTTGTCTGTATGGCAGCAAGCGGGCGGAACCGGATCGTACCCTGAGCCGCCCCAAGGGTGGCACCGCGCAATTCTGCGCATGGCGAGCCAGCTGCCTTTGAACGCGCCGTGGGTTTCAAGCGCCTCCAGCGCATATTGCGAACAGGTCGGGGCGTAGCGGCAGCTGCGGCCCAGATAGGGAGAAAGAAACAGGCGGTAGAACCGCACCGGCAATGAGAAGACCCACGCAAGCGGACTCATCTCCTGCGCTCCCGTTCTGGTGCGGGCCGCCGCGGCATATGCACGGCCTCCAGACAGGCCTCAAGATCGGCGATGAGGGCGCTCATGTCCCGTTGGGCCGTGCTGTTGCGAAAGCCCACGAGCACATAATCCCAGCCCGCCAGCCCCTGACGGCCCAGAACAGCACGTGCAATTTCCCGCAGGCGGCGCTTTGCACGGTTGCGGGCCACTGCATTGCCCACCTTCTTGGAACAGGTGAAGCCCACGCGCACGCGGCCGGGGGGCGTCCGGTCTGCCTCCGCATCGGCGCGTTTGCGGGCCTGCAGCAAAAAGGCCGGGCCAGCCTTCCGGCGTGCCCGGGCTGCTTTCAGAAAGTCATCGCGCTTGCGCAATGTCTCAATAGACAAAACCGCCTCGGACGCGGTCCGGGCGGTTTCAGTGGGCGCGGGCGCCCCGGTCTGTGGCAGGGGCGCAGCGGATGGGGCCGCGCCGGCCATGTCTTAGGCGCTGAGCGACTTGCGGCCGCGGGCGCGACGTGCATTCAGGATTTTGCGCCCGGCCTTGGTGGCCATGCGGGCGCGGAAACCGTGGCGCCGCTTGCGCACGAGGTTCGACGGCTGGTAGGTGCGCTTCATCGCATCTCTCCGGATAAACGTGTGTCTGGCAGCGGGCGGACCCGCGAAAACTTCGATCGCCCCCGAGAGTTCCCGGCGGCTGAAGCCCGGTCTCTATTGCGCGAATCCCGTGCTGTCAATGCGGCGCCCCCGGGAAAGCGGTACGTCCTTGCAACATTTTGCGCTTTTCGGGGCCGACAATGTTACAAAACCGGTGAAATCGGGCCTCAATGCTCAAGAGCCCTCAACGGACCGTGATCGCCCTGTCATGTGGCGCTTTGCGCATGCATCTAGTGGAGCAACAGGCCATATACCGGCCGCACCGCCCGATCCTATCCGTTCCGGAGCCCGCCAAAGATGACTGATACGCCGCAGGACACACCTACCATGCCCCCCCAGCAAAAGGGCCGTTTGGCCAAGCTGTTGCCCTTGCTTGCCATTGCAACCGTTGCAGTGATCGGCGCGGTGACGCTTAAGGATTACCTGTCCTTTCAGGCATTGGCGGATAATCGCGAAGCGCTGCTTGCCTTCCGCGACGCGCATTACCTGGCAACCGTGGCCGCCTTTATCGGCGCCTATGTGGTGATCGTCGCCTTTTCTCTGCCGGGGGCAACGATCGCGACGCTCACGGGCGGTTTTCTCTTTGCCACCTTTCCCGGCGTGCTGTTCAACATCACCGGCGCAACCATCGGTGCAACGGTGATTTTCCTGGCTGCCCGCCTTGGCCTCGGCAACGGGCTGGAGGCCCGGATGAATGCCGCGGGCGGGGCGGTGGGCAAAATCAAGCGTGGCATCGATGAAAACCAGTGGGAGATGCTGTTTCTGATCCGCCTCGTTCCCGCGGTTCCGTTTTTTGTGGCCAACCTTGTGCCCGCCTTCGTGGGGGTGCCGCTGTGGCGCTTCGTGGTGACAACCTTTCTGGGCATTATCCCCGGGGCGCTTGTCTATACCTCAGTGGGCGCCGGACTTGGGGAGGTGTTTGCCCGTGGCGAAACGCCGGATCTTGGCATAATTTTCGAACCCCACATCCTGCTGCCCATCCTTGGCCTGTGCGCCCTCGCTGCGCTGCCAATCGTCATCAAAGCCCTGCGTGGCAAGAAAGAGCTGTGATCTGCCATGTTTGACCAATCTGCCGCGCCCCTGCCCCAAACCCATATCGAGGACACGCCCGTGACCGACCGTATCGAAACCGACATCTGCATCATTGGCGCTGGCGCCGGTGGCCTCTCCGTCGCTGCGGGCGCCGCCCAGATGGGCGCCCGGGTCGTTCTTCTGGAAGGGCACAAGATGGGCGGTGATTGCCTGAACTATGGCTGCGTACCCTCCAAGGCGCTGATTGCGGCGGGCAAGCAGGCCCATGCCATGGGCGCGGGTCAGAGCCTCGGTGTCGCGCCCGTGATGGCCCAGGTGGATTATGGCACCGCCAAGGATCATGTTGCCCAAGCCATCGCAACGATTGCCCCCCATGACAGCCAGGAACGCTTTGAGGGCTTCGGCATCAAGGTGATCCGCGAATATGGGCGCTTTATCTCGAAAACCGAAGTGCAGGCCGGTGACACGGTCATCACCGCTCGGCGCTTCGTGATCGCAACGGGGTCCGGCCCGTTTGTGCCGCCGATCCCCGGGCTCGACACAGTGCCCCACTACACCAATGAAACGATCTTTGATCTGCGCACGCAGCCCACACATCTGATCATTATCGGCGGCGGCGTGATTGGCATGGAGATGGCGCAGGCCCATATCCGCCTTGGCTGCCGGGTGACCGTTCTGGAAGGAGAACTGGCACTGGGCCGCGAAGACCCGGAGATGGCCGGGCTCGTGCTGGATACATTGCGTGCTGAGGGTGTCGAGATTGTCGAAGGCGCGCAGGTCGCGGCGGTTTCGGGCTCCGAGGGCGATATCCGCATCAGCACAGAGGATGGGCGCAGCTTTGAGGGCTCCCATCTGCTGGTGGCGGTGGGCCGCAAGGTGCATATCGACAAGCTGGATCTGGGCAAGGCTGGCATTGCCCATGATCGGGCGGTCAAGGTTGATGATCGTCTGCGCTCTGTCACCAATAAACGCGTCTTTGCCATCGGCGATGCGGCGGGCGGGCCACAATTTACCCACGTCGCAGGCTATCACGCGGGCGTGGTCGTGCGCTCGGCAGTGCTGGGCATGGGCTGGGCAAAGGCGTCCACGGATCACCTGCCCTACGCCACGTTCACCGATCCGGAAATGGCCCAGGTGGGCCTGACCGAAGCCCAGGCGCGGAAAAAATATGGAAAGCGCCTCGATGTGGTGCGCGCCCGGTTCGACGATCTGGATCGGGCCGTGACGGACGGCAAAACACGGGGCCTCGTGAAGGTCATGGTCGTCAAAGGGCGCCCTGTCGGGGCATCAATTGTCGGCCCGCAAGCCGGCGAACTGATCGCGATGTGGTCCATGGCGATTGCCAACAAGATGAAAATGTCGGCCATTTCCGCTACGGTTTTGCCCTATCCGACGCTGATGGATGTTAACAAGCGGGCCGCGAGTGCCTATTTCTCTCCAAAGCTGTTCGAAAATCCGACAGTAAAGCGCGTGGTGGGGCTGGTGCAGCGCTGGCTGCCCTGACCACCGCGCAAACGTCCCGCGCCCGGGGCTGCACAGCTTCCGGGCCCCCTCTGGCCAAGGCAAGGAACAGACATGTTGAATTCGCTCTCCGGGCGATTCCTGATCCTCACCGTCATCTTCGTGATGCTGGCTGAGGTGCTGATCTTCCTGCCGTCTGTCGCCAGATTCCGTCAGGATTTCCTGTTGTCGCGTCTGGAGCGGGCACAGATCGCTTCGCTGGTCTTGCTCGCAGAAGATATGATCGATGAGGGGCTTGAGGACGAGCTGCTGGAAAATGCCGGCGTGCTCAACGTGGTGCTGCGACGGGACGAGATGCGCCAGTTGATCCTGTCCTCGCCGATCCCGGCCCCGATCTATGCCACCTATGACATGCGCGATCCCTCTGCCCTCACGCTGATCCGGGATGCAATCGGAGTGCTGCGCGACAGTGAGGACCGCATCATCCGCGTCATTGGCGATCCTGTGCGCAGCGCCGGTCTTTTGATCGAAATCACTATGAGCACAGCCGAATTACGGGCCGCGATGGTCGAGTACGGGATCCGTATTCTGGTTTTGTCGGCGGTGATCTCTGGCTTTACTGCCTTGCTGTTGTTCCTTGCGGTGCGCACCTTCCTCGTGGCACCGATCAACAGGGTGATCCGGCATATGCTGTCCTACGCACAGGCCCCCGAGGATGGCCGCAGGATCATCACGCCCACCGCTGGCATCCGCGAGTTGCGAGAGGCCGAGGAGGCCCTGCAATCGCTGCAGCAGCAACTGACAAGCGCCTTGCGCCAGAAAGCGCGACTGGCCCAGCTGGGGCAGGCGGTGGCAAAGGTGAGCCATGATTTGCGCAACATCCTGACGACAGCACAGCTGTTCGCCGACCGTGTCGAGGCCAGCGAAGACCCGGCTGTGCGCCGCGTGGGACCAAAGCTTATGGCCTCCATCACCCGCGCCGTGAACCTCACCGAAAGCACCCTCGCCTTCGGCAAGGCAGAAGAGCCGCCCCCAGCCCTGTCCGTGGTCCATCTCCGGCAGATTGCCGAGGACGTAGTGGAAAGTGAACGGTTGGCGTGCCGGGATGACACTGTGGCGATCGCCTGTGACGTGCCGCAGGGCATGACAGTGCGCGCCGATGGTGAACAACTCTTCCGTGTGCTCTCGAACCTTGTGCGCAATGCCCGTCAGGCGATTGAGGCCAGCGGTAAGGCGGGGCGGATCTGCCTGTCGGCCGTCGAAGATGACAGCGGCTGGCGCATCGAGGTCTGCGATACCGGCCCCGGGCTTGCCAAGCGCGCGCAAGACCATCTGTTCCAACCATTCGCCGGCGGCTCGCGAAAGGGGGGCACAGGCCTCGGGCTTGCGATCGCTGCGGATTTGGTGCGGGGCCATGGCGGCACACTCAAACTGGTGAAAACCGGGCCGGACGGCACCTGCTTTGCGATCGCCTTGCCCAAAACCGTGCTGGGCGAAACCCCAGACTAGGGTGCAGCGCGGGGCCGAGCCCGCGCCCTTGGCGGGCTGTGCCGCCCAGCGCCTCGCAGGCCTTGGCTCTTGGCCCGTGAAGAGATTTCTGTCACATAGCCGCTCATGTTCGACAACACCGACGATATTCATCCGCTTTTCGAGGGTGCGCCCAGCAGCACCGAGTTCAAGAAGCTGCGCAAGCGCCTTGTGCGCAACACCCGCGAAGCGATTGACCAGTATGGCATGGTGCCTCAGGAAGCGCGCGATGGGCAGCGCCGTCCGCGCTGGCTTGTCTGCCTGTCTGGCGGCAAGGACAGCTACACGCTGCTGGCCATCCTGCATGAATTGCAGTGGCGCGGGCTTCTCAATGTAGACCTGTTGGCCTGCAATCTGGATCAGGGACAGCCGGGCTTTCCCGCAACCGTGCTGCCCGCATTTCTCGAGAAGATGGGCGTGCCGCACCGGATCGAGTATCAGGACACGTATTCCGTCGTGGTCGATAAGGTGCCCCAAGGGCGAACCTATTGCGCCCTGTGCTCGCGTCTGCGACGCGGCAATCTCTACCGCATCGCCCGCGAGGAGGGCTGCGATGCGGTGGTGCTGGGCCACCATCGGGACGATATCCTTGAAACCTTTTTCATGAACTTGTTCCACGGGGGGCGTCTTGCGACCATGCCGCCCAAACTGGTCAATGAGGAAGGCGATCTGTTCGTCCTGCGCCCCCTTGCCCATGTGGCCGAAGAGGATTGCGAACGTTTCGCCAAGGCAATGAACTATCCTATCATTCCATGCGATCTGTGCGGCTCGCAGGACGGTCTGCAACGCCAGCAGGTCAAGGCGCTGCTTGATGGCTGGGAGCGCAACCGCCCCGGGCGCCGGCAGGTTATGTTCAAGGCGCTGACAAATGCGCGCCCCTCCCACCTGCTGGATCCGCAACTGTTTGACTTCGTCAATCTGGAGATCCGTTCGAGCGCAGATGCCGAGGCAGCGTCAGACCCGGATAATTTTAGGGAAATCCCCAGACTGCGTTAACGCTGCACTCGCTATCGCCCGCCTAGAGTTCGCTTAACGGCGCGGCAGAGGGCACATGGTATGGCGAGCACACAGATGATCCACAAGCGTGTGCACAGAGCGGCGAAAGCAGTGGTTCATCCGCTGATCCTAGCATTTGTTCCGGCGCTGTTTCTCGGCGGGTTGTGGTTTGGGCTGCAAGGCGCGCTTGCCGTGGGGGCTGTTGCAATCCCGATCGTTGTCCTCTCTGTCAAAAGTTATGGGCCGTCCAGATACCACCAGCGTGACAGCGTCACTGGGCTGAGCATGCTCGATAGCTTCATGGATGATATTGCCGCAGACCTGATGCGCACCAATCGTTCAGGGCGCCCGACCTGCGTGATGATGCTGGATGTCGATGATTTCAACCAGCTGGTTTCTCGCAAAGGAAGCCGCGCGGCCAACCATGTGCTGTATACCCTCGCCCGCCGCTTCGAGCGCGTCATGCGCGACAGTGACAGCCTCGCAAGGCTGGAGGGCGGCAAGTTGGGTGTTCTGGCCGCACGCGCCCGGATGATGGACACGAACATCGCCCTCGAACTGGCCCACCGGCTGCAACACGAAGCGGCGCTGCCGATCGACTGGGAAGACGGCAAACTGCACTGCTCGGTCTCCGTTGGGCTGACACTGGATAATCAGCTGGATGAAGCCACGCCCCGTCGCATGATCGAAGCCGCTGAAATGGCCCACATTGAGGCAGCGCGGCACGGGGGCGGCGCCCTGCGCCTTTACAGCAGTGATATGCGCCGCTGCGTCAAGGCCCGCCATGATCTCACCGCAGACCTGCGCGTTGCCTTCGACGATGGCCAGATCGAGCCCTGGTATCAGCCGCAACTTTGCACCGATACGGGCCGGATCACAGGCTTTGAAACCCTCGCGCGGTGGACCCACCCGGAGCGGGGCGTCATCCCACCCGATGAATTCCTAGAGGCGGTGGAAAATGCGGGGCTCATGCCCAAGCTTGGGGAAACCATGCTGTTTCACGGGCTCGCAGCCCTGCGCGCATGGGACAAGGCTGGTGTCGCTGTCGATACGGTCGGGGTGAATGTCTCTGGCATGGAACTGCGTGACCCGAAGCTGGTTGAGCGGATTCGCTGGGAGCTCGATCGTTTTGATATCCTGCCCGAACGATTTTGCCTCGAGGTGCTCGAAACCGTGGTCGCAGACAGTGATCATGACGTCATCGCCCGGAACATCGCCGGGCTGGCCAAAATGGGGTGTCGCATTGACCTCGACGATTTTGGCACCGGCCATGCCTCGATCACAAATATCCGGCGGTTTGCGATCTCTCGGCTGAAAATCGATCGCAGCTTTGTCATTGGCATCGAACGGGACGAGGATCAGCGCAAACTTGTGTCTGCCATCCTTACGATGGCGGAACAGCTTGGCCTCGAAACGCTTGCCGAAGGGGTCGAAACACCCCAAGCGCACGCGGTGCTTGCGCAGTTGGGCTGCAAGTATGTGCAAGGCTTTGGCATCGCCCGTCCGATGCCCTTTGAGGATACGATTCCCTGGACTCAGGCCCATCTGAAATCCATTGATGTGGTTCTTCCGATGGGGCGGCGGCCCACACCCAGCTGACAGGCGGCATCTGCCGCGCACGCCCATTTGCGCCAATTTCCACGTATTTCCCGGGGTTGGGCGCGACACATGCGCCCCAGCCCCGCGGAAAGCGGTGTCACGTCGCGCCCTGGAAGGGGGTTTCTGCTTGACCTTTCCCCCCCCGCCCGCTTCAACCCGGCAAACTGCCCAATGCCGATTGAGGATCCCGCCCGATGGATGACCAGAACAAGAACCTACTTCTCGCGACCGCGCTGAGCTTCCTTGTTATCCTCGTCTGGTACGTTTTCATCTCGCCCCCAGAGCCCGTCCCCCCGCAGGACGCGACGATTGCTCAGGATGGCTCGGTGGTTCTGCCGGATACGGGCAACGGCTCGGTGGCGTCCGTGCCGCAAGCGGCAGACGGCACGGCAGCGACCAACAGCGATGCCCCGGATGTGGTGGCAGATGATGCGCCCCGCCTGAACATCGAAACGCCGAAGCTGAGCGGAACCGTTTCGCTGGCCGGGGGCCGCATCGACGAATTGGCCCTGACGCAATATCGCGAGACGATCGAAGACGACAGCGATCTCGTCCAGCTGCTCAACCCGGTTGGCGATCCTCTGGCCTATTATGCACTGTACGGTTGGGCGCCCGGCGGCGGCTTGACGGGCGATGACGTCCCCAACGCGGACACGCTTTGGTCTGTGGAAAGTGGCACGGACCTCACGCCTGAAAGCCCCATCACACTGCGCTGGGACAGCCCGTCAGGTTTGATTTTCCGCCGCGATGTCGCGGTGGACGAAGATTACATGTTCTCGATCACCCAATCGATCGAGAACCCCACGGATACGGCGCACCGCGCCGCACCGTACGGCATCATCGCGCGGCATGGCCTGCCCGAACTGACCGGCTTCTTCATCCTGCATGAAGGCGTTGTCGCCATGACAGATGGCACGCTGATCGAAGAGGATTACGACACGGTCACCGAGATGGACGTCTCCCCTGCCCTGGGCACCAATGGAGAGCAGATCGCCATTACCGAGGAAGGCTGGATCGGTTTCACCGACAAGTACTGGATGACCACTCTGATCCCACCGGCGGGTCAGCAGGCCAACCTTGCGATGCTGTACCAGCCGCGCTCCGAGATCTATCAGACGCGCACGCTCTACCCGACGATGACAATCGAACCGGGCCAGACCGTAAGCCAGGAAAGCCAGCTTTTTGCCGGCGCCAAGGAATGGGACACCATCCGCGCCTATGAGAACGAGGGCGGCGTCGGGATGTTCCTCGACTCCATCGACTGGGGCTGGTTCTTCTTCCTGACCAAGCCGATCTTTGCCGTTCTGCACTGGCTGAACCTCGTGATCGGCAACATGGGCGTTGCAATCATCGTGCTGACGCTGCTGATCAAGGCCATCCTGTTGCCGCTGGCCTACAAGTCCTACGTGTCGATGGCACGGATGAAAGAACTTCAGCCCGAAATGGAAAAGCTGAAAGAGCGCGCCGGCGATGATCGCCAGAAGCTTCAGAAAGAGATGATGGAGCTTTACAAGAAGGAAAAGGTCAATCCGGCCGCGGGCTGCTTGCCCATCCTGCTGCAGATCCCGATCTTCTTCTCGCTCTACAAGGTGATCTTCGTGACCCTTGAGCTGCGCCATGCGCCGTTCTTCGGCCCGTTCCAGGATCTTTCGGCACCAGACCCGACCTCGATCTTCAACATGTTCGGCCTGCTGCCCTGGAGCGCCCCCGATCCGCACAGCATCATGGCGCTGATCTTCATCGGTATCCTGCCGCTGTTGCTCGGTATCTCCATGTGGCTGCAGCAAAAGCTGAACCCGGCGCCCACCGATCCCACCCAGCAGATGATCTTTGCCTGGATGCCTTGGGTGTTCATGTTCATGCTGGGCGGATTTGCCTCCGGTCTTGTGGTCTACTGGATCGCGAACAACGTGATCACCTTCTCGCAGCAGTACCTGATCATGCGCAGCCAGGGATACACGCCTGACCTCGTGGGCAACATCAAGGGTGGCTTCAAGAAGACACCCAAGGACGCAGAAAAGAAGAAGTAAGCCCCTATGCCCTGGACCCTGACCGACATCTGGCGCCACCCTGTTAAATCCCACGGCGCTGAACGGCTTGACGCCGTGCAGATGACCGCCGGGCAAGCGCTGCCCTGGGACAGGGTCTGGGCAGTTGCGCATGAGGCTGCCAAGCTTTCCGATGGCTGGGCAAGTTGCACGAACTTCTCGCGCGGGGCGAAGGCACCGGGCCTGATGGCAATCCGCGCCCGGTTTGACGAAGCCACGGGCAGGCTGCACCTGAGCCACCCGGACCTTGAGGATCTGGACATCAATCCAGACACTGACGGGGCCGCGCTTGTTGCCTGGGCTGGGGGGCTTGTGCCAGAAAACCGGTCTCAATCGACCCATGTGGTCCGTGTGGACGGCGTCCCCATGACGGATGTTCCCTATCCCTGGGTGTCCGTTCTGAACCGGGCTTCAAACAGAGCCTTGAGCCAGAAGATGGGCCGCGAGTTGGACCAACGCCGCTGGCGTGGCAATCTGTGGCTCGACGGGCTGGCGCCTTGGGAAGAGTTTGACCTTGTGGACCAGACGATCCGCATCGGCGACAGCGTGACATTGCGCGTCAAGGAACCGATCACCCGCTGTCTGGCCACCACCGCAGACCCCGACACCGGCAAGCGCAACGCAGACACGCTGGGCGCGCTGGAAAGCGGTTGGGGGCACCAGGATTTTGGCGTCTATGCCGAGGTGTTGGAGGGCGGACCTCTGTCCACAGGCGATTCGGCCCACCTTCTGCGCTAGGCCCATCTGAGGCGCTCCCGCGCCCGTCAGCACCCGCTGAAACCACCGCTTTCGCGCTCCAAAGGCCAAAACACGCGCGGGCAACGCCCTGACACGGCCACCGCCCGGTTGCCGAGGCTTGTCAAAACATGCTTTGAGGTCGATACGGGGGCGCGTCTGATGTCGGTGCCCTGGTGGCCCGTCCGTCAGGCCGCATCACTGCCACGCTGAACCCAAAACGTTTGGCAGAACCCGCCCTTCCGGAGGCCTCATGTCGTCATTGCCGTTCCCCCTCGCGCCCGACCCTGATCCCGCCATCCTTGAGCGCGGCCGCAAGCTGTTTGCGGGTGGCTCAGATTTTCTGAAAGGTGTGGTCGCCATGGACGGGCTGCCACCACCAGACAGGATCGAGGTGTGCTTTGCTGGCCGCTCAAATGTGGGCAAATCCACATTGATCAACGCGCTGACAGGCCGGAAAGGGCTTGCGCGGGCCTCCAATACGCCCGGCCGCACCCAGGAGATCAACTATTTCACCCTCGGTGCAGAGCACTATCTCGTCGACCTGCCGGGCTATGGCTTTGCCAATGCCCCGCTGCCTGTGGTCGAGAAATGGCAGCGTCTGCTCAAAGCCTATCTTGCAGGCCGCGCGCCGCTGCGCAGGGCCTTCGTGCTGATTGACGCGCGCCATGGGGTGAAGCCGGTCGATGAAGACATCCTGAGCTTGTTGGACAGCTCTGCGGTTCCCTTCCAGACCGTGTTGACCAAGGCCGACAAGGTGAAGGCCAAGGATATGGACAAGGTGCTGGAGCAGGTGCGCAGCAAGTTGGCCAAGCACCCTGCCGCCTATCCCGAAATGATTCTCACCAGTTCCGAGAAAGGGGAGGGTATCCCCGTTCTGCGCGCCACGATCGCCGGACTGGAGTAAGCCCCGACAGCCCCTCCCGCGGAGGCTCTGCGCCCGACCGGGCGCGCCGCCCCCTTTGGGCCGGGCACGCGGGCCGTCGGCGGGAATGGATGATCAGGTTTGTGCACCGCGTGCCCTGCAACATTACCGCCAGCGCCGAATGGGTCTGCGCTCCTCAGACGTGCTGGCCAGCGTTCACCTTGATCTCCGTGCCCGTCACGTAGCTGGCCCCTTCGGTGCACAAAAACAGGATGACGGAGGCAACCTCTGATGGCTGCCCAAGGCGGCGCAGCGGCAATGTTTTGACGATGTCTTCTGTGCCCGGCGACAGGATCGAGGTTTCGATCTCTCCCGGTGCGATCGCATTTACCCGCACGCCCAGCGGGCCGAAATCATGGGCCATCTCGCGGGTCAGCGCCTCAAGCGCAGCCTTCGAGGTGGCATAGGCTGCCCCTGCAAACGGGTGGACACGGCTGCCAGCGATGGATGTGACGTTCACAACCGCCCCCCGTGCCGCAGCCAATTCATCCTTGAGCGCGCGGGCCAACACCACCGGCGCGAAGAAATTCACATGGAACACCTTGCCCCAGGTCCGCAAATCCGTGTCGAGGGTGTTCAGTCGCCCACCGGCCGGCGTTTTTGGAGAAATGCCGGCATTGTTGACCAGCGCATTCAGCGGCTGACCATTCAGGCGTTCGCGCACAACCTCCACCGCTGCAATCGTGTCATGGGGGTCAGAAAGATCCACCTGGATGTGATTTTCCTCCCCTCCCGGCCAAGGGCACCGGGGATCAAAGGGTTGGCGGGAACAGGTCAGAACGCGCCATCCTGCTGCAGAGAATTCCTTCACCGTGGCATGGCCGATGCCTCTGCTCGCGCCTGTCAGTAGCAGCGTTTTGCGGTCTTGCCCGGCGGTCATGAGTCGTCTCCTGTCAGATGCTCGGAGGCTACGCTTGTGCAGCCTGTCGCGCAATGGACCCTTGGCAGCGTGCGCGCCCCTGCGTATTCAGTTGCCAAGAAGGACGCCCAAAGATGAAAAGCCGCTCAACCATGAATCGCGATTGGATCGCCACCGCCCGGACCTTGTCCGAAGCCCTGCCCTACCTGCAACGCTATGACGGGGCCACCGTCGTCATCAAGATGGGGGGGCATGCTATGGGCGATGATGACGCCATGGCCGAATTCGCCCGCGACGTGGTGCTGATGCAGCAGGTTGGCGTGAACCCTGTCATCGTGCACGGGGGCGGGCCGATGATCAACGCCCTGCTGGACAAGCTGGGTATCGAATCCTCCTTCGTGAACGGGAAACGCGTCACAGATGCGGCCACCGTCGAAGTTGTCGAGATGGTGCTTTCCGGGCAGGTAAACAAACGGCTGGTACAAGCCATCAACGCACAGGGCGGACGGGCTGTTGGCCTGTCTGGCAAGGATGCGAACATGATCGTTTGCGATCCCACGGACCCGGCCCTCGGCTTCGTTGGCACACCCGTTGAGGTGACGCCGGATCCCATTCGCAACCTGCATGCGTCCGGCATGATCCCGGTGGTTGCCCCGATTGGCACCGGGCGGGATGGCGAAACCTATAACATCAACGGGGATACCGCTGCCGGTGCTGTGGCGGCTGCCCTTCAGGCGGACCGGTTGTTGCTGCTGACAGACGTCTCTGGCGTCAAGGATGCCAGCGGCGAGGTTGTCACTGCACTGACCCCGGAACACGTGAAACAGCTGACCGAGCAAGGTGTGATAGCGGGCGGCATGATCCCCAAAACGGAAACCGCCCTGGCAGCCATCCGGGACGGCGTGCTCGCCGTTGTCATCCTTGATGGGCGCGCGCCGAATGCCTGCCTGCTAGAGCTCTTTACAGAACATGGTGCCGGCTCGCTGATCCGCCCTGTCATCGCGTGAGAACGCACGCGCCTCAACCGCTCGGCCCAGAGGTGGGCAAGCTCGGTTTGGGAATGCTGGGTGGGTTTACCCCCCAACCGGATGACAACATGCCAGACTGGGCCGCCTGCATCGTGTTGCTGGGGCCGAACGGGGCCGACTGGGATCAGATCTCTTCGGCGCCAGAATTCCACGACGGCGCGCCAGATCCGCTCGACAGGTGGTCTGAGCGGGTTTTGCGCGCTCTGGCGGCCACATTGTCGGCTCAGGCTTTCTTCCCCTTTGGCGGACCGCCCTGGCAGCCGTTTCAAACATGGGCACAGCGGACGGGCCGCGCTGTCGCGTCTCCGATCGGGTTCCTGTGCCACGCAGATCAGGGCCTGATGGTATCGTTTCGCGGTGCCTTGGCGCTGCCCTTCGTACCGACTGATTTGCCCGCGCCCGCGGCCGATCCCTGCACCGCATGCGCCAGCCAACCCTGTCGCAGTGCTTGCCCCACGGCGGCCCTTACTGAAGCAGGCTATGATGTTGCGAAATGTCATAGCTGGCTGGCCAGCGGCAACACACCAGCCTGTAAAACCCAAGGCTGTGCGGTACGCTTGGCCTGTCCAATCAGTGCAGGCGCCCAGCGCAGCAAAACCCAATCTGCTTTTCACATGAAGGCTTTTCACAAATGACTTTGCGACTGACCCTGATGCGCCACGCCAAATCGGCTTGGGATGACCTGTCGCTAGAAGATCACGACAGAATTCTGAACAAGCGCGGCCGTGAAAGCGCCGATGCGCTTGGGGCCTGGCTGAAGAATGAGGGGCTGGTGCCGCAGCGGGCCTTGGTATCGACTGCCAAGCGCACCCTTGAAACCTTTCGCCGTCTGATGATCGCGGCCCCTATGACGCCAACTGGGGCGCTCTATCATGCCGCGCCCGACACAATGATGGAGGTGCTGCGCAGCTCGGATGAGACGGACCTGCTCATTGTCGGGCACAATCCCGGCATCGGGCTTTTGGCCCTTGGCCTTGCCCAACAGGCGCCCTCCCATCCACGGTTTCGAGACTACCCCACCGGCGCGACGACCGTGCTGGAATTCCCCGCAGATACTTGGGCGGGTGTGATGCCCCAGACAGGCCGGGTCACCCATTTCGTGATTCCGCGCGAACTGGACGGATAACACAGCCGTCCCGCAGGGCCTAAGCGCCACGCAACGCATAAAAAAACGCCAACCCGAGGGCTGGCGCTTCTTTTCAGTCTGGCCGTTGCTGGGATCAGTGACCCAGAATCTGGCTCAGGAACAGCTTGGTACGATCCGACTTGGGGTTCATGAAGAACTCCTCCGGCTCGTTCTGCTCCACGATCTGGCCCGCATCCATGAAGATCACGCGGTTGGCCACCTGACGGGCAAAGCCCATCTCGTGGGTCACGCAGATCATCGTCATGCCCTCTTCTGCCAGCTCGATCATGGTGTCGAGCACTTCCTTGATCATCTCCGGGTCAAGGGCCGAGGTCGGCTCGTCAAAGAGCATGATCCGTGGCCGCATGCACAGCGAGCGCGCGATTGCCACACGCTGCTGCTGACCACCGGACAACTGGCCCGGATACTTGTTGGCCTGATCCGGGATCTTCACCTTCTCGAGGAAGTGCATCGCCGTTTCTTCGGCCTCTTTCTTGGGCGTCTTGCGCACCCAGATCGGGGCCAGCGTGCAGTTTTCCAGGATCGTCAGATGCGGGAACAGGTTGAAGTGCTGGAAGCACATGCCCACTTCCGAGCGGATCTTGTCGATGTTCTTGAGGTCGGAAGACAGCAGTGTGCCATCCACCTCAATCGTGCCTTGCTGATGCTCCTCCAGCGCGTTGATGCAGCGGATCAGCGTCGACTTGCCTGAACCGGAGGGGCCGCAGACCACGATCCGCTCCCCCCGATAGACGTTCAGGTTGATGTCGCGCAGCACGTGAAACGCGCCGTACCACTTGTTCATCGCGTTGATGGTGATGGCCACCTCGTCCGAGACTTCCATCTTGGCCGTCGAGCGCTCGACGTCCGGTGCTTGAATTGTGTCAGCCATTACAGGGCTCCTTATCGGTGATCTGTGGCAAGCTGACGCTCAAGCCACTGGGAGTATTGAGAAATGCCGTAGCAAACGACGAAGAACAGGACGACTGCGAAGCTCCAGAGCTCCCAGTAGACGCCGTTCCATTCCGTCGAGGCCAAGATCGGGCCGCGGATCATGCCGACAAGGTCGAACATGGAAATCACCGAGACCAGCGTGGTGTCCTTGAACAGGCCCACGGCCACGTTGACGATACCCGGGATCGAGATCTTCAACGCCTGCGGCAGGATGATCAGGCGCATGGCCTGCGGGTAATCCAGACCAAGGCTATCTGCGGCCTCGTACTGACCTTTGGGCAGGGCTGCGAGCCCCCCGCGGATCACCTCAGCGATATAGGCCGAGGAGAAGGCCGTGATCATGATGATCACGCGCAGGATCAGGTCGATCGAGGAGCCGGGTGGGAAGAAGTAGGCCAGCACCACGTTCGCCACGAAGAGCAACGTGATCAGTGGCACACCGCGGATGAACTCGATGAAGACCACACAGATCCACTTGATCAGCGGCATGTCAGACTGGCGACCCAGCGCCAGAACGATGCCGATGGGCAAGGACAACGACACACAGACCACGCCGAGGATCATGTTCAGCATGAAGCCGCCCATGTCGCGCGAGGGCACGGCCTCAAGAGCCATGAAATCAGGGCCAATCGCTGCTGTGATAAAGCCCGAGATCCACCAGGTCACAAAGGCCGCTGCAATGCCGCCAAAGAAGCCGGCTGCGAAGCTGTTGCGCACGAGGTTTGCATAGACGAGGTAGCCAACAACAAGGCCGACCGCTGCAAAAACCGGTGTCAGGATCGTGCCGCCCCAGATCAGCCAGAAGGCCAGGAACGGGTAGATCGCGGTGAACACCAGCAGCTTCTTGGGCAGGAACATGATGAACATGACCGGGGCCGCAGCAGCAAACAGCAGGATGAAGGCCAGGATCGGCCGCCAATATTCCTCAGGCGGGTATTTGAAGCCAAACAGGAGCTGGTTCCAGCGTTCCGTCAGAACGGAGAAACAGCCGCCCGTGGCGCCATCGAGCACCTCTCGGCACTCGGCCAGTGAGGAGGTGTTCCACACGCCGTTGCTGATCCAGGGCCAAACGCCCGTCACGATCTGGAAGATGATATAGATCGCGATCAGCGTAAGGATCGAGTTCAACACGTCCGAGAACAGGTTGTCGCGTATCCATTTGATCGCACCTGATTGGGACGCAGGGGGCTCCTGCTCAGGCAGCATCTCGGTGCGTACGAAGGAGGTTGTAGTGTCTGACATCTCAGCGCTCCTTCAGCTTGATGGAGTTGTTGTAGACGTTCATCAACAGCGAGATCGTCAACGAGATCGTCAGATAGAACAGCATCAGAAGCAGCACGGCCTCGATGGCGCGACCGGTCTGGTTCAGCGTGATGCCGCCCAGGGTGCCCGTCACATCCATGTAGCCCACAGCAATCGCAAGCGAACTGTTCTTGGTCAGGTTCAGGTACTGAGAGATCAGCGGCGGGATGATCACCCGCAGCGCCTGTGGCAGCACCACAAGGCTCATGATCCGGTTGGGGCGCAGGCCCAGCGAGGCAGCCGCCTCAGTCTGGCCCTTGGAAACGGCAAGGATACCAGCACGCACGTTCTCCGCGATGAAAGCCGCGGTGTAGATCGCAAGTGCGAAGGTCAGTGCGATGAAGGAGTTGCGCGCAAAGATGCCACCCTTGAAGTTGAAGCCTTTGAGCTCGGGCATTTCCCAAGCAAGGCCCATCACGAACATCGCGATGATCAACGGAACGAACCAGATTGCCAGCGTAAGATACCAGGTGGTCGGCCGGTCGCCGGTGCTTTCCTGGGTGTCCGTCGCCCATTTGGAAAGGGCACGAGCGCCGAAGAAGCTGCCCACCAAAAGGGCCAGAACGATCAGCCATCCCGTGGCGCCAGCGGCGAATTCTGCCGTGAAATACGGGCGGGGCAGATAGAAGCCACGGCCCGTGAAGGCGAACATGTCAAGGAACATCGAAGCCGATGCATCCTCGCCGCGGAAGTCGCGAGGCTGCGGCAGGACGGACACGAACACCGCCATGATGATCAGGATCCAGATCAGCACGGGCACGTTGCGGAAGATTTCCACATAAACCGACATCAAGCGCGACACGATCCAGTTGTTGGACAGGCGCAGAACACCGACAAGCACACCGATGATCGTCGCAAAGAAGCAGCCGACGACTGCCACAAGCAGCGTGTTCAGCACGCCCACAACCGCGGCACGCCAATGCGTGGACTGGCTTGTGTATTCGATCAGGCGTTGGTTGATGTCATATCCTGCAGGCTCGCTCAGGAAGCCAAAGCTGATGTCCAGACCAGCGGCCGCCAAGTTCTGGAACAGGTTCGACAGAAGATAGGCAAAAGCTGCGATCAGAGCGATCAGAGCGATAAATTGAAATGTATAGGAGCGGTATCTGGTGTCGCTCAAAAGCTGGGAGAGCTTGAACGACTCCGAGGGGGGGTCGGTTATACTGGCCATGGGGCGTCCCTATTTGCCGGACGGTACCTTCCTGCGGGCGGCTTTTGCGCCACTTCTCGCGCCTCAATGTCCGGACGGCTTATACTTAGATGCAAGAAGGGCGCGGATGCACCGCGCCCTTCCCGAGAGGTCTTTAGCGGAACGGCGGCGAGTACAGCAGACCACCGTCGGTGTACGAGGCGTTCAGGCCACGTGCCAGGCCAATCGCCGTGGACTCACCGATGTTGTCTTCGAAGATCTCGGCGTAGTTGCCGCTGACGGACAGTGCGCGCACGGCCCACTGAGCGTCGAGGCCCAGCATTTCGCCCAGCGTACCTTCAGTGCCCAGCAGACGGTTGATTTCCGGCGTTGCCGGGTCAGCCGCAGCTGCTTTGTCTGCAACATTGTCGGAGGTCACGCCCAGCTCTTCAGCCGTGATCAGCGCGTTCAGCGTCCAGCGGACGATGTCGCCCCACTCGTTGTCGCCGTGGCGAACAAGCGGACCGAGCGGCTCCTTGGAGATGATCTCGGGCAGAACAACGTGTGCCGAGGGATCTTCGAAAGCAGCGCGGGTTGCGGCCAGGCCGGATGCGTCCGTGGTGTAGACGTCACATGCGCCTTCCAGGTATAGCGGCTGAGCTTCAGCGTTGGTTTCGATCGGAACCGGCTCGTAGCTGATGCCGTTGGCACGGAAGAAGTCGGCCAGGTTCAGCTCGGTGGTGGTGCCGGTCTGGATGCAGACGGTTGCGCCGTCCAGATCCTTGGCGGAGGACACGCCCAGCTCTGCAGGAACCATGAAGCCCTGACCGTCGTAGTAGTTGACGCCCACGAATTCGAACTTCAGGTCAACGTCGCGCGAGAAGGTCCAGGTGGTGTTCCGGGCCAGCATGTCGATTTCGCCGGAAGCCAGCGCGGTGAAGCGCGTCTTACCGGTGGTCGGCACGAATTCAACGGCGGATGCGTCACCCAGCACAGCAGCTGCAACGGCGCGGCACACAGCCACGTCGAAACCCTGCCATTCGCCATTGGCGTCGGGAGCAGCAAAGCCCACCAGGCCGGTGGACACGCCGCAGTTCAGCGTGCCGCGGGCCTTTACGTCGTCCAGCGTGCCAGCGGCAGCCATTCCACCAGACACGCCAGCGAGCGCCAGTGCGCCGATAAATACGGATTTTTTCATTTTTACCTCTTCCTGATTGTCGTGAACCTATCGTGATCCACCGACAAGCCGTCCAGTTTGTGAACGACAGTGACTAGATTTGAGAGTGTTACCTCTCCCCTCAGTGGGGGGAGAGTGCCATTCTGAGACCTTAGGTCAAGGTGCTGAACGGTGCAAAAGCCCTCATTGGCCTTTTTTTTCATCGATTAGGGCGTGTTTACCCAAGGTAAACGGGCAGATCGTGATTCATGGGCACAACCTGAACGCTATTTTCATGCGTCAGGTGTGCTTAAACGTAAGAATCGTTCTGCGTGGAGGAAGTCGTTTCGCTTGCGTTCCGCCACCTCTGCCGCCTCTTCGTCGATGCCCCATTGCTCGGCCTGGAACTGCTCGTCGAGACGGGAACGGTTCCATAGATCTGCACTGTCCAAAACCTCGTGCATCACGGCCAAACCGATCACAAGAGAGCCGGACAGCGCCACCAGATCGTGCATCGCAGCGAGCTGAAACGGGGTGAGCGCGCGGATCTGTTGTTCGAGCGTGGCAACGCTGTTTGCGGGCTGCGCCACATGCATAATCCCCGATGTGGCCGACAGCGGTGCGCCCAGCCCGGACGCGGCCCAGTCGAGCAGCGGGTCCCAGGCATCGGCCTGCCGCTGCACAAGGCTTTCGGGACCATCGGCCCGGTAGCACAGCAGATCACTGCCGCCATATTCGGCAACCAGTGCGGCGACCTCGTCGAACTGGGGCACAATCTTGTCGATTGCGGAGTTGGCCGAGCGGGTGAAAGGCATCGAGGCCGGGTCGATTTCACCTTCCTGGGCCTCCCATTCCGCGGCTATGGCCGCAGCCAAGCCCGCTGAAGGCAGAACAAGCTGCGCCTTGGCGGGCGTGCGCAGGGCCCGCCCGTCCAACTCCACCTGCCAGCCAAGCCCATCCGCGCCTTCCGCCACGGCGGCCTGCTTCCAGAAACGTTTCTTCTTCCATTCACTCACGGTGTTACCTCGTTTCCCAAAGGGCCTCTAGCGCGGGGGCCAAGGCGTCAAAATGGGTGATCACGGCCCGGGCGCCTGCCGCGCGCAAGGCCTCCACACTGTGATAGCCCCAAGCCACCCCAATCGCGGCAACGCCAGCGGCCACCGCCATCTGCATATCGTATTCCGTATCGCCGATCATGACGGCATCCCTCGCCAATACGCCCGTATCGTCCAAGGCGGCCAGCACCATTGCGGGATGCGGCTTGGAAGGATGATCATCGGCAACCTGACGCGCGACGAAATAGGGCCCCAGCCCGTGGGCTGCCAGAACAGCTTGTGTGCCGCGTCGTGACTTGCCCGTGGCGATGCCTAGCAATGTACTGTTTTGACCGTGCAAGGCATCCAACGCCGCCCGCGCACCGGGGTAAAGCGGCGACGCCGCCCGTGGATCCCCTGCTTGGCGCAGATCAAAGAAGGCCTGCTTGTAGGCCTCGACCAACTCAGCGCGGACTGCCGCATCTGCCTGCGGTGCAAGGCGCAGCATGGCCTGCGGCAGCGACAACCCCACAATGCTAAGGATCGCTGCCCGCTCAGGGGCCGGCACCGACAGGGCCTCAAAGGCCGTTTCCATCGCGGCAGTGATGTGGGTTTGGCTGTCAATCAACGTGCCATCGAGATCAAACAGCACCAGCCGCAAGCCGGCCATCAATGGAGCTCCGCAAAGGGGTCATCGGCGGCCAGATCCTCGCTCCAGCCCAAGGTATCCCAACTGGCGGCCATATGCGCAGGCAAGGGGGCATCGAAGGTGATCGACTGGCGCGTAACCGGATGCAGCACCGTCAAAGAGCGGGCGTGCAGGTGCAGTTTCTTGGAGATGATGCCGCCAAGCTGGGCCCCCCATCCGTCGCCAAGGTTTTCCTGCCGGGAGCCGCCATATTTGCCGTCCCCAATAATCGGGTGGCCGATCTCGGCCATGTGGGCGCGCAGCTGATGGGTGCGGCCCGTCACGGGCTCCAGCGCCACCCATGCGGCGCGGCTGGCGACACGGTACAGTGTCGCATAGAGGCTGTGCGCCCGCTTGGCGCCCTCAGTGGCAGCCACGTCAGCGGGATGCACACAGCGCATCTTTTCGCCTTCACCGCCACGGCCATGGCCCCCTGCTTTCACAAGCCCATAGCGGATTTCACCCAAGTAAGGCGTGGGCACACCGGCCACGAGCGCCCAGTAGATCTTGCGCGCTTCGCGATGTCGGATCGCCTCCGTGAGGGCCTTGGCCACCTCGCGACTGCGCGCCATGAGCAATACGCCGGACGTGTCCTTGTCGAGGCGGTGCACAAGGCGGGGCTTTTCATCCAGCTCAAACCGCAGCGCTTCGGCAAGCCCATCCACATGACGGTTGCCCTGACCCGAGCCACCCTGCGTGGGCAGGCCCGGCGGCTTGTTGAGGGCAATGATATGCGCATCACGATAAATCACCGCGTCCTGGATCATGCGCACATCCGCATCCGACAAGCGCGGACGCGGCGGGGCCGTCGGCTGCGTTTCCTGTGCCGGAAGCGGCGGTATGCGGATCTCTTGCCCCACCTCGATGCGGGTGGCCGGCTTGGCGCGGGCCCCCTCTACGCGCACCTCGCCTTTGCGGCATGCCTTCTCGATGCGGCCTTGAGTGAAGGTCGGGAACCGGCGCTTGAGCCAGCGATCAAGGCGTTGATCGCCTTCCCCTTCAGGAACGCGAATTTTCTGAACACCACTCATGCCAAGGCCCCCCGGACAGCCCAAATTCCCAGCGCCAACGCCCCGACCGAACACATAACAGATGCACCGACATACAGGGCCGCAAGCCCGGCCTGGCCGCGCTCGATCAATGTCACCGTCTCGAGGGAAAACGCCGAGAAGGTGGTGAAACCGCCCAGAATGCCCGTTGCCACGAAGGGCGACAGGTGGGTGAGCCCGCGCTGGCCCGCATAGACGATGAACGCCCCCATCAGGAACGACCCGACAATATTGACCGTGATCACACCAAGGGGGAAACCTGTCAGCCCGAAAAGGCGCACCACGGCAACTCCGGTCAGATACCGGGCTGCGGCGCCGATGGCACCGCCAAGCGCAACTTGGGTCAGCGTAAAGATCATGGGGCGTCCCTTACGCCTGCCACAGCCCTTGTCAACTGTTGCCAGTGTTCTGCCGCTTGGCGCGCAGCTTGTCGAAATAAGCGACCCGCTTGCCCAGATCGCGTTCAAAGCCCCGGTCCACCGGCTGATAGAAGCCGGGGCGTTCCATCCCGTCCGGGAAATAGGTCTGGCCGGAAAAGCCGTCTTCGGCGTCATGATCGTAGGCATAGCCGGCCCCAAAGCCTTGCTCTTTCATCAGCGCGGTAGGCGCATTCAGAATATGGGCCGGAGGGGGGGCACTGCCGGTCTGGGCTGCAGCCGCCATGGCAGCCTTATAGGCCACGTAGGCGGCGTTGGATTTCGGTGCGAGGGCGAGGTAGGTGACAGCCTGTGCAAGCGCCAGTTCGCCCTCAGGGCTGCCCAAGCGCTCGTAAGTGTCCCAAGCGGCGAGGCACTGCACCTGCGCTTGCGGATCCGCCAGCCCAATATCCTCGACAGCCATCCGCGTGATCCGCCGCGCAAGGTAGCGGGGATCCTCCCCGCCCTTCAGCATGCGGGCCAGCCAGTAGAGCGCTGCATCGGGATCAGACCCGCGCACGGATTTGTGCAAAGCTGAGATCAGGTTGTAGTGTTGGTCCCCGGATTTGTCATAGACCGCCGCCCGGGCAGATAGCCGGGCCGAAAGCGCCGCAGGTTCGATCGGCTCGGCCAAGCGCCACGCGGCCACCTGCTCGGCCAAATTCAACAGCGCGCGGCCATCGCCATCGGCCATCTCCAAAAGCGCCTGCCGGGCGGCTGGGCGCAGCGGCAGCGCACCCAGTTCCTGCTCAGCCCGCGCCAGCAGCGCTTCGAGGGCCTCCGTATCGAGGCGCTGCAACATCATGACCTGCGCGCGCGATAGAACCGCCGCGTTCAATTCGAAAGACGGGTTCTCGGTCGTTGCCCCGACGAGCAGGATCGTCCCATCCTCCATGTAGGGCAGAAATCCATCTTGCTGCGCCTTGTTGAACCGGTGAATTTCATCCACAAAAAGCAGAGTGCCCTGCCCCATGCGACGCCGATCCGTGGCGGCAGCAAACACCTTCTTGAGATCCGCAACGCCAGAGAAGATAGCCGAAATCTGTACAAAATGCAGATCGGATTCGCGGGCCAGCAGGCGGGCAATGGTTGTTTTGCCGACACCGGGCGGCCCCCACAGGATCAACGACCCAAGATTGGAAGCTTGCAACATGGCCCCCAACGGCCCATCCGGCCCGAGCAGGGCCTCCTGGCCAATCACATCCCCCAGCCGATCCGGGCGCAGACGATCGGCGAGCGGGCGCGGTGCGCCGGTTTCGGCCGTTTCGGCCCGGGTGGAAAATAGATCAGACATGGGTGCAAAGTAACGCTGTTTGCCAGCCGTTGAAATCGCTTGTTTCCGGCAGGGCCCCAAAGGGAAAAGAGCCGGGCGATGGCCCGGCTCTGTCCCGCTGTTTGTAATGGCGCCTTAGTGAAGCTTGGCGCCAAGATTGATCTTCACACCCTGATTGTCGATCCCGTCGATATGCATCACACGGCCAGCCGCCTGCGCATCGAGGCCGCAACGGCGCGCCCAACGCGGCCAGTTGGCCGGAATCAGCCCAAGCACCTGGGTGGCCCCCAACTGGCGTGCAGAGCGGGTCATTTCCGTGATCAGGTGCGCATGTACGCGCCGACGGATCTTCATCGGCGTGTCATGGGCCACGAATACGCGGCTGCTTTCCCAAATGTGATCGGCAATAGGGGCCTCTTCAAAAAGCAGATCGGAGGGGATGGAGTCCAACAGGCCCAATTGGGCATCCCGGATCATGTAGGTGTAAATTCCGCACCGTGCGGTGGTCGGGGTCAGGCGGATGCCCGCCATAACCCGGCCAAACTCGTGGACCGCGATCCAACGGCTCGCGGGCGTATCGTACTGATCGTACTCCATGCCCATGGCTTCCGGCAGATCCCATTGGTTTTGAACAATGAAAGACTGGCGCCGGGCGCGCAGAAGATTGGCGAACAATTCGCCATGGTTATGGATGTTCTCGAAAGACAAGGTCGTCGTTTGCATTGTGGTCCTCCAGCAGCAGGATGGATGAGGTTGATGTAGGAAGCCCGACCAACTTCGCCGGATCGTCACAGAAGACCATAATCCTTTGCCCTTTGGATCGCCTCGGCCGTGGTGCGTGCCATAAGGCGTTCCCGGGCCGCAGTGAGGCGCGCTTTCAAGGCGCTTTCAGATATGTTCAGCTTGGCCGCTGCGGCCGTGTGCCTATCCCCGGCTGCAATGAGTCGGAGGGCTTCCTGTTGCGCCTGCGTCAAGCTGTCTGGGGGTTCAGTAATGCTGTGCAAATGACGAATAATGGCTCCGATGCGGTCCACTTCTTCGTCGCTGAATTCTCGATCAGAGTGTGCCGCACCACCAATCGTACGGGATTTCATCTCCCCGCACGATACCGCCACCCCGTATTTCAGACCGAAAGATTCAGCCTCTACCCAGAACCCGAACGGGTCTGGAAGATCAATTTCACTCCAGCGTGTCGTCCCCTCTACTGAAAAACCCCAGGCGACCATCGGATCGCGCAGCTGATAGGCCTGCGCGGTATAATGATCGATCCATGCCCGGTCGTATGTCTGAAACAAAAGCAGCGGTGTCGCGAAGCGAATATGTAAACCCACAAAGTACCCAGCAGGCGATAAAGCCCCAAGCTCCGCCAGGTACCTATCCACTTCGGCAGTGACAGACATATCTTCCGGGCGACGTACAGACATGTCTTTTTAGACAAGTTGAGTCAATTTGGGTCAACCTATAATTGTATCTTCACGAAAGTTACGTGGAGTCCACCTTGCAACCAATAGAGCCTGTCACCTTCGCACGGCTAATGCAACTTCCGTCCGCTTTGCGCTCGGATGTGCTCGAATGTGCCAGCTCAACAGAGATCAGCGCCCGACAGATGGAGCGGATGATCGAGGATATGCTTTTGAACTTAGTGACACGAGATGCTGCGGTGAGCTCAGGAACAGAGGTACAGTAGCCTCGCTTCTCCACCGCCGCGCGAGGGGGGAAGGGGAAGAAGACAGACTAGAAGGCCCGGGTGTCTCCCGGAGCCATTCCGAGCTGTAGGACACGGGCGTCAGGAAACTGACGCATTCCGTACGGTTGGAGCTTGGCTCAAAAGCAATGCCGTTTGCCTTCCCCGCAGTGCTATGATTTTTCCGGGAATTTCCGTTCCAAAATCAACTTCAGGCCGCCCTGAAGCCCGGGACTTCGCGGTCCCGGGCTTCGTATTTGGGAAATGTAGCCAACATTACATTCGGCGACACACGCAATAACAAAACTGAACGTGGGGGTGCTTTGGTCAAAAGCATTGAGAATCTATCGCTCGAACAGATTTACCCAGAGGTTGTCAGCCGAGTGAATTTGAACACATGCGGAAACCCGGATTGTGGAAATTTTGGCTTTGCATTCAATTCTGACATTCCTGACCCTCGTGATGGATCATAAGGATTCAAGGCCGCGGTAGCTTCGCCACATCGCATTTCGTTTTTCTTTGCATGCTGCCGGTGCCCACAAGCGGCCAAGATCGACCACCGGGTCCAGGAACCACCGCCCCGCAAACCAATGGCAACCCTTCCTGTACAGACAAATATCCGGCGCTGAACATGGCGGCCTGTTCACCAATAGTGCCTGCTAAGCCGTCGGCGGTCGCAGTTCCAGATCAGACTTTACGACGGCCTTGCCATATACGCACCAAGCAGTTGTCCTTCACTGTGCTTGAGGCTTGCTCGCGCTGATGCGCCGTAGTCCTCAAAGCGGCCATCAGAAAGCTCAGGAAAGAGCGTGAGGATTTCATCCCGCGTGGCCTGATCTAAGGCTTTCCAG
>Ga0189289_10217_pt1 | contig 46615 bp, 46 predicted proteins | sample UW106minimetaG_FD_130313 | JGI IMG/M metagenome (GOLD analysis project Ga0189289, IMG submission 130313) | Marine microbial communities from the Costa Rica Dome - UW106 mini metaG | ecosystem: Environmental > Aquatic > Marine > Oceanic > Photic zone | place: Costa Rica: the Eastern Pacific...
ATTTTATCTAAATTTAAATCGTGGACTTAACAAATTTGTTTGAAAGTTCCGTGAGTACATGGTCATTGTTATAAATTTACATTTTTTCGGTAAGATTTATGTATAATTAAATAAGTCAACACAAAACTAAACAGGTTTTGTAACAGGATTTATAATAGAATGAAATAATAATAGCTGTAGTTGAGATAAGTAGACAACTCATAAGCTTTAGAGCACTGGTTTGTCCAGTTTTGGTTGTGAAGAAAAGACTTTTATCTCTTGAAACGCTTTTTTTTATGTTTACACGATGACTAATAACTTTCACAACGAATTCTTCGGAATCGGGATACAAAATGGGAAAACTCCTCAAAATTTAGGTGTGCTTTGGCGATCCGCTCAAAATCTGGGGGCTAGTTTTATATTTACTGTAGGAAACCGTTATGCCAAGCAGGCTTGCGATACTCATAATGCTGTAAAATCAATGCCCTATTTCCATTATGATACATTCGATGATTTTTATAATAATCTGCCTAAGGGTGCCCGATTGGTGGGTGTAGAACTTTCGGAAGATGCAGAGGATTTGGAAACATTTCATCATCCTAGACGCTGCGTGTACTTATTGGGTGCTGAAGATCATGGTTTGTCAAAACAAGCCATTAAAAAGAGTCATTTCTTGGTAAAATTTAAATCGCAATTAAGCCTTAATGTTTCTGTTGCAGGAAGTATTGTTATGTATGATCGTGGGATTAATAAACCAAGGTCGTAACTTTGCCTCAAATTATAAGTTATGCATAAAGCTGGTTTTGTTAATATTATAGGAAATCCTAACGTAGGTAAGTCAACGTTGATGAATGCTTTCATTGGTGAGAAACTATCTATAATTACCTCTAAAGCTCAAACAACACGACATCGTATTCTTGGAATAGTTAATGGTGATGATTTTCAGGTTGTACTTAGCGATACTCCTGGGATTATTAAACCCGCCTACGAACTTCAGCAGTCTATGATGGATTTTGTAAAGTCTGCTTTTGAAGATGCCGATGTGCTAATCTATATGGTCGAAATTGGAGAAACGGCACTCAAGGATGAGGCATTTTTTAATAAGATAACCAATTCTAAAATTCCTGTTTTACTGTTATTAAATAAAATTGATAATTCTGATCAAGAGGAATTGGAGACTCAAGCAGAATTTTGGCAATCAAAGGTGCCGAATGCTGAGTTTTATCCGATTTCTGCTCTGAATGGCTTTAACGTAAAAAATGTATTTGAGCGCATTATAGAGTTGTTGCCAGAATCACCACCATTTTATCCAAAAGATCAACTTACCGATAAGCCAGAACGATTCTTCGTAAACGAAGCGATAAGAGAAAAGATACTACTACACTATAAGAAGGAAATACCTTATGCTGTTGAGGTAAATACCGAAGAGTTTTTTGAAGAAGATAAAATTATACGAATGCGTTCTGTGATTATGGTAGAACGTGAAACTCAAAAAGGGATTATTATTGGTCATAAAGGATCCGCTTTAAAACGCGTGGGTGTCGAAGCTAGAAAAGATTTAGAAAAGTTCTTCGGAAAACAGGTTCATCTCGAGTTGTACGTAAAAGTAAATAAGAATTGGCGAAGTAATCAAAATCAGCTGAAACGATTTGGGTACAACCAAAAATAACTAGCACATCTCTTATAAAATGATGTGGTTCATTTATTTTACCTGAGCCAGTGCTTTTCTAAAGTATAATACAAAACAAATTACAAGTATTAAATGGATTAAAAATGAGGGCATTCGAAAGTTATATGGTTTATAGGTATTTGAACTTATTTTACATATTTTCTTTTAATCGAATTCTAAGATTAAATACTACCTTTGCAGTCGCTTGCAGGATATGCAATGCAGATTAAATCTTCAGTTATGGGAAATATTGTTGCAGTAGTAGGACGACCAAATGTTGGTAAATCTACATTTTTTAACCGCCTCATTAAAAGGCGAGAAGCCATTGTAGACGCTGTAAGTGGTGTTACAAGAGATCGTCATTACGGTAAAACCGATTGGAATGGCAAAGAATTTTCAATTATAGATACAGGGGGTTATGTGGTTGGTAGTGATGATGTTTTTGAGGCAGAAATTGATAAACAGGTAGAATTAGCTATTGACGAAGCCGATGCAATTATTTTCATGGTTGATGTTGAGACGGGTGTTACTGGCATGGATGAAGATGTTGCCAAATTACTTCGTAAGGTAGATAAGCCAGTATTCCTAGTAGTAAATAAGGTCGATAACAATAGGCGCGCAGAAGATGCTGTTGAATTTTATTCGCTAGGACTGGGAAATTATTATACCATTGCAAGTATCAATGGAAGTGGTACGGGCGATTTATTAGATGCTGTTGTTAAGGCCTTGCCAGATAAAGAAGAGGAAGACGAAGAGCAGTTACCGAGGTTTGCAGTTGTTGGTAGGCCAAATGCAGGCAAATCATCTTTTATAAATGCTTTAATTGGCGAAGATCGCTATATCGTAACTGATATTGCCGGTACTACACGAGATTCAATTGACACAAAATATAATCGTTTTGGTTTTGAATTTAATTTAGTAGATACGGCTGGTATTCGACGTAAATCAAAGGTAAAAGAGGATCTTGAATTTTATGCTGTAATGCGCAGTGTAAGAGCAATTGAGCACAGTGATGTATGTTTGCTAGTATTAGACGCAACCCGTGGTTTTGATGGGCAAGTACAAAATATCTTTTGGCTTGCAGAACGCAATAGAAAGGGTGTTGTAATTTTGGTAAATAAGTGGGATCTCATTGAAAAGGATACTAAAACTGCCAAAGAATTTGAACAATCCATAAGAAAAGAAATTGCTCCATTTACGGATGTTCCGTTAGTTTTCATTTCAGTATTAAACAAGCAGCGTATATTCAAGGCTATTGAAACAGCAGTTGAAGTATATAAAAACCGGGCAAAACGCATTAAAACTAGTGTGCTAAATGACACGTTATTACCAATTATTGAGCAGAATCCTCCTCCTGCTTACAAAGGTAAATACGTTAAGATTAAATACATTATGCAATTACCAACGCCACAACCTCAATTTGCATTTTTCTGTAATCTACCGCAATATGTAAAAGATCCCTATAAACGTTTTTTAGAAAATCAATTACGCAATCATTTTGACTTTACAGGCGTTCCAGTAAGTGTGTATATGAGAAAAAAATAGTACTTTCAACACGGCTATGAAGTTCTACAGGCTACATTTTTTTTATTTGGTCTTACTACTATGTAATCACTTATGTTGGACACAGAATCCACCTAACATCTCTGTTACAGGTAATCAATTCTATTGCGGTGATGCGCCAATGCCAGTCGTTACAGACGTTAGTATTTCTGGGGGAGCTGGAGATCAAATGCTAGATGCAGTTTTTATTCAGATAGCCACAGGATATACTTTAGGCGATGACGTTTTAGTCTTGAGTGGGAGTCATCCAAATATATCAGCATCTTGGTCTATTGGTGAAGGATTACTTACTTTAACTGGTCCAGCTAGTTTTACAGAATTTGAATTGGCTATTAGTGCTGTTCGTTTTCAAACTACAGGGAGTAACTTCACGCAAGATAAATTTTTTGCTATAAACCTAGGCCAGGCCAATTTTTTGCCTGCTACTGGACATTATTATTTCTATGTAGAGGATGTTGGTATAACATGGCAGCAAGCGAAGGACGCAGCTCAGGAACAAACCTTTTTTGGATTACAAGGCTACTTGGCAACGATAACTACTGAAGAAGAGGTGCAATTAACTGGTGAACAAGCCCAAGGTACAGGCTGGATTGGTGCATCAGATCAAGATTCTGAAGGTGTTTGGAGATGGGAGACAGGCCCAGAGGCTGGTCAGGTTTTTTGGAATGGGGCTGTTAATGGCAGTTCACCTAACGGCATGTTTGCTTTTTGGAATAATGGTGAACCAAATAATTGTTGTGGAGGAGAAAACTATGCACATGTAACAGATCCAGATATAGGTATTTTAGGCTCATGGAATGACTTACCAATAACCGGCGACACCAGTCCAAGTAGTCCATATCATCCTCAAGGTTACGTGGTAGAATTTGGAGGTATGGATGGCGATCCTGATATTAATGTTTCAGGAAGTTCAATTATTGTTATGCCTAAGACAACGGTTGTTACCAATAATATCTGTGGTGAAGGTGTTGTTGATATAAGTCTCTCATCCAATACAGATACTGTATTTTGGTATGAAACACCAACATCGACAGAGGTTATTAATACAGGATTTTCCTATGAAGTTGTTATAGATTCAACAACAACTTTTTATATTTTAACTCTGTTTGATGGCTGTACTAATGGCAGTAGAATTCCGATTACGGTAAATGCGTTCTTATCTCCAATTGCAAATGATATTACCATTATTCAATGTGATGATGAGGTTGCAGATGGTATTTCAAATTTTAATCTTAATGCGTACACGGATGATATTGTAATAAATGAGCAGGGTCAAGTGGTGCCTATTTGGGATATTACCTTTTATGAAGATGAAGCATTAACCATACCAATTGATGGTGTAAATTATACAAATACCAGTAATTTTCAAGTGGTTTACGCTAAAGTCTCAGACGACTTATCAGGATGTTTTAATAGTTCAGAAGTAACCTTACAAGTAAATTTGTCTAATCCCACAACAGCCAGTCTCGAGGTCTGTGATGATTTCGTTGTTGATGGATTTACGTTTTTTGATTTAAATGAAGCTGATAGTCAGATTTTGGCTAATTCACCAATAAATGCTGAGCTTGCTTACTATGCAACATATAATGATGCTCTATTAGAAGTTAATGAAATAACAACGCCCTATTTTAATGAAGTGGCGTTTAGTCAAACCGTTTACGCAAGGGTTAATATTGCAGAAACATGTTATGCGATTAATTCAGTGCAACTCACGGTAAAAGATATACCAAACATTTTACAGTATGAAGAAGTATATTATTGCTTAAATACGTTTCCTGAATCTATTACCCTTTCAGGTGGGATAGTAGATGATATTCCCAATAATTATGCTTACGAATGGTCAACTGCAGAAACAACAATTAATATTGATGTGAATCAGACTGGTGACTATGAGGTTTTGGTAACACGACCAGCAGGCTGTACCAATCGTAGATTGATTCGTGTGCTTCCATCAAGTACAGCTATTGTTGAAACCATTGAAATTATTGATGTTTCTGAAAACAATACAATTACAGTATTAGTTTCTGGAGATGGTGACTATGTTTATGCTTTAGATAATGAAAATGGGGCCTATCAAGAATCCAATACATTTGAGAATATAACGCCTGGTATTCATACGGTTTACGTTAAGGATATTAAGGCTTATTGTGGTATAAGCTCTACAGCTGTTTCAATTTTAGGTTTTCCAAAATTCTTTACGCCAAATGGAGATGGTAACAATGATACCTGGCAGATCCTAGGGGTTTCAACACAGTTTCCGATTACCACAAGCATAAAAATCTTTAATCGCTTTGGAAAGTTGATTACAATACTTGATGACGATAACCCAAAATGGGATGGTTCTTACAATGGAGCACTATTGCCAACCGATGATTATTGGTTTGAAGCCGTTTTGATTGATGGACGTACATTTAGAAATCACTTCACTTTAAAGCGTTAGAAGAAAACTTTAAGGTTCTTTTAAGAAAATTCATACCATTTCTTGCTTTCTTGCATTATAATAAAAGCTATTATTAAACCCATCAATCAATCAACTGCAATGAAAAAACTAATTTTAGTTTTTTTTGTTTTATCCTCGGTATTTACGTTTTCTCAAGAAAAGCGTTTTGAAATCACAGGACAGTTAATAGCCGAAGACACGCAACAACCTTTAGAATCTGCAACAATTTATTTAGAACGCATCAAAGACAGTGCTGTTGTTAGCTATACAATTTCTGATAAGCTGGGTAAATTTAAACTCGAAGAAACCACATATGCCGATAGCCTAAATTTTTATGTCTCCTTTGTAGGCTATGCTACTTACCTAAAAAAGCTAGAAATTGATAAAGAAAAGATAGATCTAGAAACTATTACAATGCAGCTCGATAATAAATTGGACGAGGTTTATATTGAGTCTACGGCACCAATTACAATTAAAAAAGACACCTTAGAGTTTAACGTCAAATCCTTTAAAACCAAAAAGGATGCATCGGTTGAAGATTTATTAAAACAATTGCCTGGGGTTGAGGTTGATGATGAAGGTAATATTACTGTTAATGGAAAAAGTGTTAATCAAATACTGGTTAATGGAAAACCATTTTTTGGAAATGATCCTACTATAACGACTAAGAACTTAACCAAAGATATTATTGATAAAATTCAGGTTGTCGATACTAAAACTAAGGCAGAAGCTTTCACTGGTGAAGAGGGTGATAAAGAAAATAAGACGATTAATCTCACCATCAAAGAAGAAAATAACAAAGGGATTTTTGGGCGTGTTGCGGCTGGTGGTGGTACGGACGATCGGTATGAGTTTGCTGGGATGCTTAATTATTTTAACAATGATCGGCGCATAAGTGTGCTTGCTGGTGGTAATAATACCAATTCTCCAGGGTTTAGTTTTGGTGAAATTTCAAAAATGTTTGGTCGAGGAGGTGGAATTAGCTTTAATAGTAATGGCTCGTTTTCAGTTGGTGGCCGATCTTTTGGTGGAGGTGCAGGGATCACTACATCAAAAAATGCAGGGGTAAATTATGCCGATCAGATTGGTAACAATACTGAAATATCTAGCGATTATTTTTACGCATCCAGTAGTTCTGAGAATGAAACATCCTCACAAAAAGAAACCATATTAGTTGATTCTCGATTTTTTAGTAATTCAATATCAAGATCAGAGAATGATACTGAAAGTCATAGTTACAATTTAGATTTTGAAATTGAAACCGACTCAACCTTTCTAATTAATATTGAACCATCATTTCGTTATTCCCAAAATAGAACGCTGTTTAACAGCGACGATGAGACCCTTGATCAAGATTTGGTGCTTACCAATGCGTCTGAAGTAAACTCTAACGTAGAAAGTTATGCTAGAGAATTCAATAATCAGCTTACAGCAACAAAACGTTTTGGAAATAGAGGAGCCTTTGTTAGATTTCAGTTAGATAATAGCGTAAGCCAACAAGAACGTGATGATTTTGTGAGATCAACTACTGAGATATTTGGAGATAATCCAGAAACTATAATTAGAGATCAGTTTACAGATGGTGAAAATAATAGTTATGGAGTTTCCACTCAGTTTAGATACCGATATCCAATTATTGCAAAGAAGCTTTTTACGGATATCAGATATAGATACGATATTGATAAATCTAAGAATAAGCAAAGCACCTTTGATTTTAACGAGTTAGCTCAAGATTTTACGGATTTTAATCTCGATTTAAGTACAGATTTTGAATACAAAGACACCCAGTCTATTCCTGAGATTGGAGTGACATACCGTGGAGAAAAATGGTCGACCTGGTTTAGACTTGGTTATAATATTAGGACTTTAGAAAATCAAGATTTGTTACGCCCAGAATTTAATGTTGAACGTACTTTTAAAAATTTTCAAGCACGCTATAATTTTAATTACCGCTTTAGCGCTAAAGCTAATGTTTATTTAGGCTATCGTTTAACAAATACCCCTCCAGGAATTAGGCAATTACAGGCGTTTGAGGATGTTTCAAACCCTTTAAATGTCGTTATTGGTAATCCTAATTTATCACCATCAAATAGACATAGGTTTTATGGTGGTTATAGTGGGTTTGACTGGCAAAAGCGCACGGGATTTTATACCAACTTTAATGCTAGTGTAGAGAATAACCAAGTGATAGCTAAGACAACGGTAGATCCTGAAACTTTAAGACGAACCACGACTTATGAAAATGTCGACGGTAATTATAACTATGGAGTGTCAGCAAACTATAGTAAGGATATTAAAATTGATACCCTTAAGACTTTTAAATTTAGATTTGGAGCACGTTATAATTTTGGAAATAGAATCAACTTTAATAACGACGTTAAGTATTCCAGTAAAGTAACTACAATTTCACCATCTGTAGGAGTTGAGTTTTTATGGGATAAGGTTCTTGAGTTTAAACCTTATTATAGACTTAGTTTAACAGATAATTCATTCGATATTGATGCCTTTGAGGATATAGAGTTTACAACACATTCTGCAGGATTACGAACGGCAACATTTCTCCCTAAGAAACTGGAGTGGAGGAACGATATTAGTTTTAATTATAACCCAAATGTTGCCGACGGATTTCAAAAGAGTTCTTGGTTTTGGAATTCCACCATTACTTATACTATTATGAAAGACAAAGGGCTCCTGAGCTTAAAAGTTTATGATTTACTAAACCAGAATACCAATGCACGACGTGTTGCCACTCAAGACTTTATTCAAGATTCTCAAAGTACTGTACTGAGACAGTACTTTATGCTGAGTTTTAGCTTTAAGTTTAACAGTTTAGGAAGTAAAGGAAAAACGGATGATCTGAATGTTATATATTTTGATTAGTAACATAATTACCAGCCTCCAGAAGCACCACCACCTCCAAAGCTTCCGCCACCAAAGCCTCCGCTGAAGCCTCCTCCACCAAAGCTTCCTCCGCTTGAAGAACCACCTCCCCAACCACCAAAACCACCAGAGGAGGAACCTCTGGAATAACTTCCGCGTCCCATATTACTTAAAATTATGGCTTCAAGGATACTACGTGCATCGTCATCCTTTCGGTTGCCTCTATTACCACCTCGTCCACCACCTCGGCTTTTTGAAATGGCAATGATAAAGATGATAAATACAATGAACAGAATTATAAAGATTTCAAAAGGGAATGCCACGGTATTAGTACCTTCTGTATTTCGATATTCACCTTTTAATACTTCGAAAATGGCATCTGTAGCACGATTAAGTCCTCCATAATAATCGTTGCGTTTAAAATATGGAATAATGTCTCTATTTATAATGCGCTTACTCATGGCATCTGTAAGTAAATGCTCGACACCTTTACCTGTATTAATTCCAATTTTACGATCATCTTTAGCCAAGAGAATTAAAATTCCATTATCTTCATTTTCTTGTCCAATTCCCCATTCTTCTCCCCATTGTGCACCTAAATAATTTATGTATTCTCCTTGAGTAGAACTAATTATTACAATAACAATTTGAGTCGATGTCGTGTCTGAGTAACGAATAAGTTTTTGTTTAAGTCCTTGTTTTTCAGTGGTACTTAATAATCCTACATCATCATAAACACTAGTCTCTATCTCGGGCTTGGGTGGAATCTTATACTGTGCAAAGCTTAATGAAGCACTGAGTAGGACTATGAACAAAATAATATAATGAAGTCGCTTAATCATCCTTTGGAAATGGTATTGTCTAGTTCGTTCTGGTCTCCGTGATGCCAAGGGAAATGTTTAGAAAGTACCTTTCCAGATTCAATGATACCATCAATAATACCTGTTTTAAAATGCCCTTTTTTAAATTGTGACGCAATCTTATCTCGTGTTGAATTCCAGAAGTTAGCATCCACAACATTGTTAATACCTTGGTCACCGAAAATAACAAAAGCTTTATTATCTACAGCCACGTATAAGAGCACCCCATTCTTCTGAATGGTGTTATCCATTTTTAGATAATGAAAAACTTCCAAGGCACGCTCATATACATCCACATTGCACTGTCGTTCTATGTGGACACGAATCTCTCCTGACGTTTCACCTTCAGCTGAGCGAATTGCTTCTATGATTTCCTGCTCTTCATCATAGGAAAGGAAATCTTCAATATATGGCATAGTAAATTCTAATTAAAATCGAAATCTACATCAACAGGTTGGTCTGAACCTTCTTCTGACTCATAGTAGCCCATTTCATCAAAGCCAATAATTCCAGCAATGAGTTTTGTAGGGAATTTTCTAACATAAGAATTATATGGCCTCACAGCATCATTAAATCGGTCTCTTGCAATATTAATTCTGTTTTCGGTCCCCTCTAATTGACTTTGGAGTTCAACAAAATTTTGATTGGCCTTCAACTCAGGATAGCGCTCAACGGATACTAAGAGTTTAGACAATGCACCACTCAGACCGGATTGTGCTTGTTGGAATTGTGCAATATTTTCAGCTGTTAAATTGCTGGCATCGATGGTGGTCGACGTCGCTTTTGCTCTGGCTTCAATAACTTCCCTTAAGGTTGTTCTTTCAAAATCTGCTGCTCCTTGAACAGTTTTTACAAGATTACCTATAAGATCATTTCGTCTTTGGTAAGAGCTTTCTACATCTGCCCAGGCTTCTTTTGTGCCTTCTTGAAGTTCAACAGCATTATTATTTACGCCAAAACCCCAAAAAAGGAGTAAAATAATAATAACTATGGGTAAAATCCACTTTTTCATGATTGATAAGTTTTAAAGTTGTGATTTAATTTTAATGAGTTGCGCTTTAATACGTTCTAATTTTTCTACAATTTCAAATTTTTCAAGCGCTTGTTTCTTTTCTTCTTTTAAATGAATTTTTGCACCTTCTAATGTAAAGCCTCTTTCTTTAACCAGATGGTATATAAATTTTAAGTTTTTAATATCTTCAGGTGTAAACTTCCGATTACCCTTAGCATTTTTCTTCGGTTTTATAACATCAAATTCTTTTTCCCAAAAGCGTATTAAAGATGCGTTAACCCCAAAAGCTTTGGCAACTTCTCCGATTCCGTAGTATCTTTTTTCTGGTAAATCAATATGCATTTTAGTCGAGCGATTGGTTTTCTAAGGATGCTTTTTTGAGTAATACATCAAACTCTTCAGCAGATAGATTACCATAGTAGAAATTAATGGGATTAATGCGTTCACCGTCTTTAAAGACTTCATAATGTAAATGCGGTGCTTCAGACCGTCCTGTGCTTCCTACAAAGCCAATTAAATCTCCGCGCTTAACACGCTGATTTACGCGAACATTGTACTTGTATAGGTGAGCATACAGTGACATGTAACCATAACCGTGATCTATTCTAATATGTTTGCCATACCCAGAAGAACTATTATCTGCGCGTTTTATAATACCGTCTCCCGTGGCGTAGACTGGTGTGCCTCTTGGTGCTGTAAAGTCCATTCCAAAATGAAATTTACGAACCTTGGTAAATGGATCGATTCTGTAACCATAACCAGAGGCCATCCTTGTTAAATTAATATTATTAACCGGTTGAATAGCAGGAATGGCTTCTAAAAACTTTTCTTTTTCTTCTGCCAATTTTGCAATCTCATCTAAAGATTTGGACTGTACTACAATGGCCTTTTCCAAAATATCTAAACGTTTGTTGGTTTCTGAGATTAATTGCGAATTGTCGTAACCTTCAAATTTTTTATAGCGATTGATACCCCCAAATCCAGCACGTCGTTGTTCTTCTGGAATTGGGTTGGCTTCAAAATAGAGCCTGTAAATGGCATTGTCACGTTCTTCAACATTTTCTAACGCAGCAATGGCATCATCCATACGTTTATTGAGTAACTCATACTGCAATTCCATATTTTGTAATTCACGTGCTAACTGACGTTCTTTAGGAGATTGAATGTATTGACTTGCGATAAAAACAAAGAGAAAACTAAAAATTGCCGCTGCAAACAAAAAAACAACGACATACTTAAATGTTGTCCTTTTCTTCCGCTTTATTTTGCGGTAAGAGAGCGTGTCAGCATCATAATAATATTTTACCTTAGCCATGTTTTAATTTATGCTATTTTTGCAGCTGTAAAACTCTGTTAGAGTCCTAATTTTATAAGCAAAGCAATCAAAGATAAAAAATAGTTTTGCATTTGCGATAATTAAAACGAATCAAGCCTTAAATTCAGTATATGACGTCTCAAGATATTAGAGCAAAGTTTTTAAATTTCTTTAAAGCGAAAGAACATCTTATTGTGCCTTCGGCACCAATGGTAACTAAGGACGATCCAACTTTAATGTTTGTAAACTCTGGTATGGCCCCATTTAAGGAGTATTTTCTCGGTAATGCTGAACCAAAGAAAAATAGAATTGCAGACACTCAAAAATGTCTAAGAGTATCCGGAAAACATAACGATTTAGAAGAAGTGGGTTATGATACCTATCACCATACCCTTTTTGAAATGCTTGGTAATTGGAGTTTTGGTGATTACTTTAAGAAAGAGGCTATTACTTGGGCTTGGGAATTATTAACGGAGGTTTACAGTATTGATAAAGACATGTTATACGTCACTATTTTTGAAGGTAGCGATGATGCAGATAATCTTAAGATGGATCAGGAAGCCTATGATTTATGGAAAGCATTTATTCCAGAAGATCGTATTCTTATGGGTAATAAAAAAGACAACTTCTGGGAAATGGGTGACCAAGGTCCATGTGGACCATGCAGTGAGATTCATGTCGATATTCGTTCGGCTGAAGAAAAAGCAAAGGTCGATGGTAAGTCTTTGGTAAACAAGGATCATCCTCAGGTTGTTGAGATTTGGAATTTGGTGTTTATGCAATACAACCGAAAGGCGTCTGGTGCTTTAGAGGTTTTGCCGAGTAAGCATATCGATACAGGAATGGGTTTTGAACGCTTATGTATGGTTTTACAAGGGGTTCAATCTAATTATGATACCGATGTGTTTACACCAATTATTCGTGAAATTGAAGCCATTTCTAATAAGGATTATGGAAAAGATGACAAGGTGGATGTAGCGATTAGAGTGATTTCAGACCATGTAAGAGCAGTGGCATTTTCTATTGCAGATGGCCAGTTGCCAAGTAATACTGGTGCAGGCTACGTGATACGACGAATATTAAGACGAGCGGTTCGCTATGGTTTTACATTTCTAGATAAAAAAGAACCTTTTATGTATCGCTTAGTTGATGTTTTGAGTAAGAAAATGGGGAATGCATTTCCTGAAATTAAAGCTCAAAAACAACTGATTGAAAATGTTATTAAAGAAGAGGAATCTTCGTTTTTAAGAACCTTAGAACAAGGGTTGATATTATTGAATCGTATCGTCGAAGAAACAAAAGGCGATACAGTATCTGGTGAAAAGGCTTTTGAACTTTATGATACTTATGGATTTCCTATTGACCTTACTGCCTTAATTCTCTCTGAAAAGAATTTAAAGCTGGATGAAAAAGGTTTTGATGAGCATTTACAGATTCAGAAAGAGCGTTCACGTCAGGCTAGTGAAATGTCTACCGATGATTGGACGGTCTTGCTAGAAGATTCTGAACAAGAATTTATTGGTTATGATACACTTGAAGCTAAGGTTAAAATTACACGATTCAGAAAGGTTACTTCTAAAAAAGACGGTGATATGTATCAACTCGTTTTTAATCTAACACCGTTTTATGCAGAAGGTGGTGGGCAAGTTGGTGATAAAGGCTATCTTGAGGATATTCATGGTGATGTGATTTATATTCTTGACACCAAAAAGGAAAACAATGTGATTATTCACTTTACCAAAAACTTACCAGAGCATCTTACAGAGACATTTATGGCTTCCGTAGATGCTAAACAACGTTACAGAACAGAATGTAATCATACGGCAACCCATTTATTGCATCAGGCACTCCGAGAGGTCTTAGGTGATCATGTAGAGCAGAAAGGCTCAGCCGTACATTCAAAACACTTACGTTTTGACTTTTCTCACTTTTCAAAATTAACGGTTGAAGAATTGCGTGATGTCGAGAATTTTGTCAATGGACGTATCAATGATAAGCTACTTTTAGAAGAAAGACGAAATGTACCTAAAGATCAAGCTATCGAAGAAGGTGCAATGTCTTTATTTGGTGAAAAGTACGGAGATACTGTGCGTACGATACGATTTGGTCAGTCCATTGAACTTTGCGGTGGGACTCACGTTAAAAACACTTCTGATATATGGCATTTTAAAATTACATCTGAGAGTGCAGTGGCTTCAGGTATTAGACGTATAGAGGCTATAACTCATGATGCTGTTAAGGACTTTTATTTTGAAAATAACAGAGCTTATTTTGAAATGAAGGATTTGCTTAATAATTCAAAAGAACCTGTAAAAGCTCTTCAAAGTTTACAGGCTGAAAATGCAAACCTAAAAAAGCAAATAGACCAGCTTTTAAAAGATAAGGCCAAGAATGTAAAGGGAGAACTTAAAAATGAAATTGAAGCACTAAATGGTGTCAATTTTATTGCGAAAAAAGTTGATCTTGATGCTGCGGGAATAAAAAATCTCTGCTTTGAACTCGGTGGTGAAGTAGATAACCTTTTTGCCTTGTTTGGAGCCAATAATAACGGTAAAGCCTTGCTGTCTTGTTATGTATCTAAGAATCTTGTTGCTGATAAGAATCTAAATGCTGGTCAAATAGTAAGGGAATTGGGTAAATTTATTCAAGGAGGCGGTGGTGGACAGCCGTTTTTTGCAACTGCTGGAGGTAAGAATCCCGAAGGGATACAAGAGGCTTTACAGAAGGCTAAAGATTATTTGTAATTGAAACTTCAAACACAAATACCATTATCTAGTCAGCCTCATAATCACATCGATTATAGTTCTAAATTAGTATTATTTGGATCGTGCTTTTCTGAAAATATTGGTGCTAAATTAGCCTACTTTAAATTCCAATCTCTGGTTAATCCTGTAGGTATATTATTTCATCCTTTAGCCATAGAAACCTTAATTTCTAGAGTAATAAACAAGGATTACTATACTGAAGATGAATTGGTATTTCAAAATGGGCAATGGTCTTGCCTAGATGCACATTCAAAATTGAATGATACGTCCAAGACCCAATTGCTTCAAAATCTTAATACTGCATTAGATCAATCTTATGATGTATTATGTGAAAGTAGCCACGTTATTATTACACTGGGTACCGCTTGGGTGTACCGATTTTTAGAAAGGGATAAGTTGGTGGCTAACTGCCATAAGTTACCGCAAAAAAAATTCCTAAAAGAATTACTATCGGTAGATGAGATTAATGAATCTCTTACCGCAATAGTGGCATTGGTAAGGGGTATTAATCCTAAGGTAAGTTTCATTTTTACAGTGTCTCCTGTTAGGCATATAAAGGATGGCTTCGTTGAGAATACACAGAGTAAGGCTCATTTGATTGCTGCAATTCATCAAGTGGTTGATGCTCGAAAACAACTCTATTACTTTCCGTCTTATGAGCTTATGATGGATGATCTTAGGGATTATCGCTTTTATAATGATGATATGCTTCATCCTAGCTCCTTAGCAATTAATTACATATGGGAAAAATTTCAACAGGTTTGGATGACAGAAACTACAATTAATACATCAAAAAGAATTGGACAAATCCAAGCGAAAAAAGCCCATAGGCCTTTCAATCCAAATTCTAAAGCTCATCAAATATTTCTAGAAAAACTAGCTCGTGAAATTAGAGAATTTCAAGGAGAATTCCCGAGTATTCAATTGGATTAGACAGTCTATCTAATAGGTCGCTTTAGCCGTTCTTTTACCATTTCAAATGATTTTTTGCTAGAACGTTTCCACTTGTAAATGTTATATTTCTGTTGTTTTTTTTCTTTTAATTGCTCTTCCTTACGTTGTATGGTTTTAAACCATTTAAATCGTTTCTGTGTAATTGAAATAATAAGTTGATCACTGTAACCAATAGCTTCTAGCGCGTTTAATGCTGCTATAGATACTTTATGAATTCGATCGTTACTAGCCTTAATTAATAATGGAATTGAAGATGCTTCTCCAATAATTTCTAAGGCTTCTGCAGCAAGCTGTCTTGTTTTGTAATTTCCATTGATAAGCGCATACTCCAATTTATTTATTGCAAATGTATCCTTCCAAAGATCTATCATACGCTCAGAAGGTTCTATAACCTTTAATTTAAAAAGCAAGAATGTAAATGGTAAGATCATAATTTGATGTTGCTACTAATTATTGGTAATTCCGGGTCTTCTTTTGTTACAATAGTAATCATATATCTTCAAGAGACTCTTAGTTAAAATATTGCAAAAGAATGAATTATAATGGAATTTGCAATTCCAAGGATGATTGCAATGTAATTAATTATTGAGATTAGTTATGATTAGGAGTAACACAGATTTTACTACGCTTAATCTTCTTAAATAGTTCTTAATCGAATAAATCTTTATCTCTTAAAAATTAATTTTATATTACTGATGCTATTAATCAATTTTTTAAAAAAGCATTAGTTATAAATCATGCAAGCAATTGCACATTGTATCTGATGCTTTTTTTTACGCTGTATTATTTAGAGCCTGCAACTACACTACCAGGTACTAATACCGTGTAATCTCCATTATTTCTAATTACATCGCGCACAATTGATGACGATATAAATGATGTCTTTGCTGCTGTAAGTAGAAAAACAGTTTCAATTTTTGATAACTTTCTATTGGTATGAGCGATCGCTTTTTCAAACTCAAAATCTGCAGGATTTCGTAGACCTCGAAGTATAAAGTCAACATCATTTTCTTTACAGAAATCTACAGTGAGGCCTTTGTAAGTCACAACTTTAATTTTAGGTTCATCCTTAAATGCCTCTTCAATAAATGTCTTGCGCTCTTCAAGAGAGAACATGTATTTTTTATCAGCATTAATTCCTATGGCCACAATTACTTCATCAAACAATTTTATGCCACGTTTAATGATATCGTAATGGCCATTTGTAATTGGATCAAAGGATCCTGGAAATAATGCTCTTTTCATCTTGGTTTAGTTGTTGGTCCTATTTGAAAAACTGTGGTAATCCATATGTCAAAGATAGAAATTAATGTTTTTTTAATGCTTCCTGAATAGCATTATCAAATAAATCTGCCATACTTATTCCAGCTTCGACAGCCTGTTGCGGTAAAATGCTCTCATTAGTTAAACCAGGAACAGTATTCATTTCAAGAAAATAAGGCTCATCATTTTTGAAAATAAATTCGCTTCTTGAAAATCCAGTCATGCCTAAAACTTCGAAGATCTGCTTTGCCACTTTTCTCGTTTTTTCTTCAAAATCTTTCGATATTCTAGCAGGTGTTATCTCTTGAGATTTTCCTTCATACTTGGCTTCGTAATCGAAGAAATCATTTTCAGAAACAATTTCAGTGATAGGTAAAACCCTTACTTCATCGCGATACAACATTACACCAACAGAGACTTCAACACCATCTAAATACTCTTCTATAATAATTTCATTATCCTCGTTAAAAGAGTTGTTTATGGCTGCTTTTAAGTCTTCCTTTTTATAAACCTTCGAAACGCCAAAACTACTGCCTGCTTTGTTTGCTTTTACAAAACACGGCATACCAACTTTGGCTTCAATAGCGTCTTCATCTATGTGGTCTCCAAGATTAAGATAATAACTTTCAGCTGTCTTAATGCCATAGGGCTTGAGTGTCGCTAACAAATCACGCTTATTAAATGTCAACGCAGCTTGATACATGCTACAGCTGGTATGAGGAATAGCTAATAATTCAAAATAGGCCTGCATATAACCATCTTCACCTGGTGAACCATGTATGGCATTAAATACACAATCAAATGCGATAGTTTCACCATTTAATACAACTGAAAAGTCGTTTTTATCTATTGGATGCTCATTATCATTGGCATCTACATAAACCCACTTATGCTTAAAAATATGGATGCGGTAAGCATTATACTTTTCTTTATTAAGAGTGTGGTAAACAACATTACCGCTCTTTAAAGAAATTTGATATTCGCTAGAATATCCTCCCATGATGATTGCAATATTTTTTTTCATGTTTTAGTTATAGTGCGTTAGGTAAAAGTATCATTTATTTTTTATAAACTAAATGCGCCTGGCATACGTATATTAATTTTAATACGTTAGATTATTTATTAGTTTTGTCTACCAATCCTTCATATATGAGTTTCGTTAAGTTTTTAAGCAGTAAGGTATTTTTTAAGCAATTGGCCTTGGCTATTGTCGCCATCATTGTATTAAGTTTTTTTGTGCTTAAATGGTTAAATGTAACTACTAATCATGGCGAATTTGTTGTTGTTCCTAACTTAAAAGGAAAGTCCATTGAAACTGTAAAAATTGAGCTCGATGATTTAGATTTAACTATGAAGATTCAAGATTCGGCTAATTTTAATCCGAATTACCCAAAATATTCTGTTATTGAACAAAACCCTTTGGCTGGTGCTCAGGTCAAGGAGAACAGAAAAATATATCTCATTCTTAACCCTTCAGGTTACAGAAAGGTTGAAGTGCCAGATATTTTAAAACGTACCTTTAGACAGGCAAAACCACAATTGCAAGCCCTAGAATTTAAGATAGGTGAAATTTCTTATATCGATAACATCGGTAAAGATGTAGTATTAGAAATGAAGCATAACGGAAAAACTCTAAAGCCAGGAACCCTGTTACCTTTGACATCCACTATCGATTTGGTCTTAGGAAACGGAAACCGATAAGTATATGTCTGATATTGTCGATATTTCCCAAGATGATGAACTTTACGAGCACTACGCTTTTAGAGTAGAAAAAGGACAGCAGCCGCTTCGCATCGATAAGTACTTAATGAATTTTGTGGAAAATGCAACGCGTAATAAGATTCAACAAGCCGCTAAAGATGGTTGTATTTTTGTGAATGGTACACCTGTAAAGTCTAATTACAAGGTTAAGCCAAATGATCATATCACGGTAAAATTTGAGTATCCGCCACATGAATATTTATTGGTTGCAGAAGATATTCCTATAGATATAGTTTATGAAGATGATCATGTTCTAGTGGTTAATAAACCTGCCGGAATGGTTGTACATCCAGGTCATGGTAATTACTCAGGAACCTTAATTAATGGACTGATTTATCATTTTGAAAACTTACCAAACAATTCAAGCGATAGACCTGGTTTGGTACATCGCATCGATAAAGATACGAGTGGCCTTTTAGTGGTTGCAAAAACTGAAAATGCCATGGCACATTTGTCTAATCAGTTTGCTGAAAAAACGAGTGAACGTCAATATGTAGCTTTAGTTTGGGGTCATATCGAAGAAGATGAAGGTACTGTAGAAGGCCATATAGGGCGGCATCCAAAAAACCGTTTGCAAAATACTGTTTATGAAGGTGATGAATCCTATAAAGGTAAACCAGCTGTAACCCATTATAAGGTGATTGAGCGCTTGGGTTATGTAACACTAGTGAGTTGCAAGCTGGAAACGGGACGAACACATCAAATCCGCGTTCATATGAAGCATATTGGACATACCTTATTTAATGATGAGCGTTACGGTGGTGATAAGATTTTAAAAGGGACCACATTTACAAAATATAAACAGTTTGTAGAGAATTGTTTTAAGGTTTTACCACGACAAGCATTGCATGCAAAAACCTTGGGATTTGAGCATCCTTCAACTGGTGAATGGATGAGTTTTACTTCAGAAATTCCGGAGGATATTCAACGCTGTATCGAAAAATGGCGAGGATACGCTAAGCATCAAGATAATTAATAGTACTATTAGTATTATTTGTTAATTCTGGTTTTAGGTCTTAACTCAAGTTTGTAAATTTGTTAGGAATAAAAATTGGACTATGAAACTTGTTTTATCACCAGCGAAATCCCTAGATTTCGAGAGTAAATTACCAACTTCTAAAACCACAGAGGGTTATTTTTTAGCTGAGGCAGAACGCATTAATAAACTACTTAAGAAAAAGTCTGCTCGAAGTTTGTCTAAACTCATGAAGATATCCGATAGTTTAGGGCAACTCAATTATGAGCGTAATCAAGACTGGCAATTACCTTTTAATAAAGATAACGCAAGACAAGCTTTATACGCCTTTAGTGGTGATGTTTATAAAGGTCTTGATGCCTATACTATTGATGCAAAAAAGTTAGATAAAGTCCAAGATACGGTAAGAATCATTTCAGGTTTATACGGTATTTTAAAGCCACTGGATTTAATTCAACCTTACCGTTTAGAAATGGGGACTAAGATGCCTGTTGGCAAAAACAAAAATCTTTATGAGTTCTGGACGAAGAAAGTCACTCAAACCTTAAATGACGAGCTGGAAAATGATGAGGTATTTTTAAACCTAGCGAGTAACGAATATTTTAAAGCCATAGACAAAAAGACCTTGAAAGTTCCGGTGATTACGGTGACCTTCAAAGACTTTAAAAATGGTGAGTACAAAATGATAGGATTTTTTGCCAAAGTGGCTCGTGGATTAATGACCAGATACATTATTGATACCGATGCTAAGACTTTGGATGAAGTAAAAGGATTTAATTCTGAAGGCTATGGTTACAGTGATGACTTATCTTCTGAAACCGAGTTGGTTTTTGTGAGATAATGTTTTTTCGTGAGCAACCTCGTGACTCATTTATCCAACACAGTACGAAAAAACTTATTGCAGGGACCTTAACACTACCACAATATTCAACAGGCAATTTCTAGAGAAAGATGTAAATGTCTGCTATGGTAATGCCGATGCCTGCTCCTAAGAATAAACTACCAAAAATGGCGATAAGTAATTTATCATCGGTAACCGTTTCAAAATTTTCAAAGTAAATAAATACCGATAAGCTTAAAATACTGCTTATGGATTTAACTACAATCTATTTGGAAACGGTGAAGTATTCTAAGCGTAAGAATGGGATACTGAATAGAATGAGAAAAAATGATATATTAATTTATACTTGAATTCTAAGGAATAATGCAATACCTGTAACTCCATCATCTAGGAAGCCATTGAGAATTAAAAACGCCTTAAGACCAATACTGGTAAGAACAATCTAAAAGCAATCTGAAGGTACCAGGAAATGAGTCTTAAGGTTTTTGTGTTTTTCAATCTGTGGTATATTTGTTATGAGGTTACAAAACCAAGAAGTATGTTTGGTATTAAGTGTAAAAAAACCCCTAATTTATCAGGGGTTGATATGCTAGACTAATTTAATGTCTTCGACGCATACGTTTTTTTCCTTTCTTTTCAACATTTTCTAAGAAGACTTTATACTCATTAATATCTACTTGGCCATCACCATTACCATCCATTTCTGCAAAGCGTTGTTGCATACGTTCTTCCTTAGATACTTCTCTTCGAGATGCGAATTCTTCCATTGATACACTTCCATTCATATCATTATCTAAAGATTTAAAACGATCGTTGATTGCCTCAGCTTTTATGTCTTCGCGCCGACGTTTTGATGTAAATTCCTCTAGAGATAATTCTCCATCCGCATTTGTATCTAAAGATTTAAATAATTCTTCTGGATTATGCTTTTTTTCGCGCTGTCTTTCTTGCGCATTAACAAACGATATTGAACATAACAATATCATGACTAGACTCACTTTTAATGTTTTTGAAATCATAATTTTATGTTTTTTAATTAACGAACACAACTATGACTCAAAATTTTCCATTGGGTTTAAATGTTAAAATAATTTTGGGATAAATTTAACGGAGCTGACGTAAACCTTCATACACTATAATGCTTACTGCATTAGCTAAATTTAGACTTCTAATATGAGAACTGAACATAGGAATTTTAAACAGCTGAGATTTCTTTTGTGCTATGAGGTCTTTTGATAAGCCAACAGATTCTTTTCCAAAAACTAAAAATATATTGTCTCGAAATGATATGTCCCAATGCGATTTTATGCCATGACTCGATAGAAATACCATACTTGCTCCTTCATTAATTGTAAAAAAGTCTTCGATTGAATCGTAGTATATGACTTCGAGGTGCTGCCAATAGTCAAGCCCAGCACGTTTAAGACGCTTGTCATTAATTTCAAATCCAAAGGGTTTTACCAAATGCAGTTTAGATCCAGTAGCTAAGGCAAGCCGTCCAATATTCCCTGTGTTATTGGGTATCTCTGGTTCTATTAATACAATATTCAGTGGCATAATGTTCTATAGGTTATTCTAATGTAAAACACGATCTATAAATGATTTAATATCATCTATGCCTTTTTGTGTTACATGTTTAATGAAAGCACTACCAATAATAGCCCCTTTAGCATACGTTGTTGCTTGTCTGAAGGTGTCATTATTAGAAATACCAAAGCCAACAATCTGCGGATTATTGAGTTTCATAGTATCGATTCTTTTAAAATACTCAGATTGAATAGCACCAAATCCAGTTTTTGCTCCAGTTGTGCTTGCCGAACTCACCATATAAATAAAACCATCAGAAATGGAATCTATATATCGAATGCGTTCGTCTGAAGTCTGAGGTGTTATTAAAAACACATTAATTAAACCATATTTTTCAAAAGTAGATTTGTACTGCTCATCATAAACATCGGCAGGTAAATCTGGAAGGATTAATCCGTCTATACCAATCTCTTGACACTTTTTACAAAAGGCTTCAACTCCATACTGCAAAACAGGATTGAAATAACCCATGATAATCAAAGGAATTGATACCGATTGCCTGATATCTGTTAATTGATCAAATAATCGATCAGTAGTCATTCCGTTTTTTAAAGCGGCTGTAGAACTCTCTTGTATGGTTGGTCCATCTGCTAAAGGGTCACTAAATGGCAGCCCTATTTCTATCATGTCTACACCCGATTTTTCCAAATCTTCAATGATTTTAAAGGTATCATTAATATTAGGATAACCTGCGGTAAAGTATATGGAAAGAAGCTTCTTGTCTTCTTGTAATTTCTGATTAATTCTATTCATATTTATAACTTGAAGTAGTCAATATAATTTTGTAAATCTTTATCTCCGCGACCAGAAAGGCTAATCACAACAATATCTTCGGGTTTAAATGTTTTATGCTCAAAAATTGCTAAGGCGTGACTTGTTTCAATGGCTGGAATAATGCCTTCTAATTGCGCTAGTTCTAAGCCAGCAGTCATGGCTTCGTCATCAGTTGCTGAGTAAAATTCACCACGTCCAGATTTATATAAATGAGAGTGTAAAGGACCAACACCTGGATAATCTAACCCCGCAGAAATGGAATATGGTTCAGTAATCTGTCCGTCGTTAGTTTGCATCAATAGGGTCTTGCATCCATGAATTATACCTTCTTTGCCAAGGACTGAAGTTGCTGCGCTTTCACCTGAATGAATGCCTTTGCCCGCAGCTTCAACAGCAATGATTCCAACATTGTCATCATTTAAATAATGATAATAGGTTCCGGCAGCATTACTTCCTCCTCCAATACATGCCACAACATAATCTGGATTTTCTCTACCTTCCTTTGCTTTGAGTTGCCACTTAATTTCTTCAGAAATCACGGATTGAAAACGTGTTACCATATCCGGATAAGGATGAGGTCCTATAGCTGATCCTATTATATAATGTGTGTCCACAGGATTGTTAATCCAATCCCTAATGGCTTCATTAGTGGCATCTTTTAGCGTACGGCTTCCTGACAGTGCAGGCCTGACTTCTGCACCTAACATTTTCATTCTTGCAACATTAGGCGCCTGTCTAGCAATGTCAATTTCACCCATGTAAACAATACAGTCAATACCCATTAAAGCACAAACGGTTGCTGTAGCAACACCATGCTGTCCCGCCCCAGTTTCTGCAATAATTCTGTTCTTACCAAGACGCTTAGCCATTAATATTTGGCCTATGGTGTTGTTGACTTTATGGGCGCCTGTATGGTTAAGATCTTCACGTTTTAAATAGACCTTAGTAGTGTATTTTTCAGATAGACGTTTTGCAAAGTAGAGTGGAGAAGGGCGTCCAACGTAATCTCTAAGTAATTGGTCAAATTCTTTTTGGAAGGACGGTTCGGCCATTATTTTTAAATAATTCTGGCGTAACTCTTCAACATTTGGATAGAGCATTTCAGGAATAAACGCCCCTCCAAACTCACCATAATAGCCTTTGTTGTTAATGTTGTAACTCATGTTTAAATTTTTCTAATTCATCAATATCTTTTAATCCAGGTTTAATCTCAAATCTGCTATTGACATCAACAGCATAACAATAGTTGGAGGCAGAACAGTCTTTAAATGCTTTTAATTGTTCTAATTCATCAAGTCCAATACCTCCACTCAAAATATAAGGTTTGGTTGAAGGGTAGTCTTTTAAAACATTCCAATTAAAAGTGTAGCCATTACCTCCTGGTGATTTTCCTTTAGTATCAAACAGGAAGTAATCAATAACGTCTTCGTAAGGCTGTAGAACTCTAAAGTCAAATTCGTCTTTAATAGAAAATACTTTTATAATATCTTTTCCTGTTGACTTTAACAATCGACATACTTCAGGTGTTTCATGACCATGTAGTTGAATAGCATCTAAATCATACACTTCAATTTTTCCCACAATCATTTCTACCTTTTCATCAACAAAAACACCAACCTTTTTTATCGTTTTTGATAGTTCTGGAATTTTACCTTCAAAATCTCTAGGGGAATTTCTATAAAATATAAAGCCTAAGAAATCTGGCTGTAATAGTGCCACTTCATTAACGTTATATTTCATCCCACAGACTTTTATTTTCATGATTCTAGCGTCTTTATAAATGCTGATGCACTAAGTCCTGGATTATCTGTCTTCATAAAATTTTCTCCAATTAGAAATCCTTGATAACCATAGAGTTGTAAATCTTTAATAGCGTCTATAGAACTAATACCGCTTTCTGACACTTTTACAAAGTCGCTAGGAATAAGTTCGCTTAAATGCTTAGATGTGTTTAAACTGACTTCAAAAGTCTTTAGATTTCTATTATTTACTCCTAACATATCTAAAGAAGGCATCAGAGATTTAAATAACTCTTCTTCATTATGAACTTCGAGTAAAACATCTAGGTCAAGGTCTTTAGCTAGTTTTGAAAATTGTTTTATTTCGTCTCTAGTTAAAATTGCAGCAATGAGTAAAATAACATCTGCACCAAAAGCTTTAGCTTCTATAATTTGATAAGGATCAATTATAAATTCTTTACGTAACAAAGGCAGATTACAGCTGGCACGCGCTGTAATTAAATCATCCAAAGCTCCACCGAAGTATTTTCCATCCGTTAAAACCGACATGCCACATACTCCTGCATTTTCATAGCCTTGAGCGATATCGGCTACATTTAAACTTTGGTTAATAATTGCCTTTGAAGGTGAACGACGCTTGTGCTCAGCAATAATACCGGATGAACTTTGTCTAAGCGCCGTGGCTAATGAAACGGTTTCTCTTGCAAACAAAACAGAAGCCTCCAATTGTGAGATTGGAATTAGAGATTTTCTTAAATCTACGTCTTTGCGCTTATCAAGTACTATTTTATCTAGAATATTCATTTACTTAATTCAATTAATTGACTTAATGATTTACTTGCTTTTCCGCTAAAAAGTGAATCTTTTGCTAATTCAAATCCTTCTTGATGTGATATGTTTTTTACAGTTGCAATTGCCAATCCTGCGTTAGCACATACCACATTATTTTGTGCTTCAGTGCCGTCACCACTTATTATTTTAATAAATAATTGCGCTGCCTGTTGCACAGTATGGCCACCAAATATGTCTTTTTGGTTAACTTTATTTAGTCCCAAATCTTCTGGTCCAAACAAAGTCTCAGTAGCATTGGAAATAACTTTCGTTTTACCCGTAAGAGAAATTTCATCATAGCCATCAAGCGCATGTACTACAGCATAATTTTTATTGGTTTCTTCATACAAATATCCATAAAGGCGCAGCAGTTCTAAATTAAATACACCAACCATCTGATTTTTAGGAAATGCAGGATTTACCATTGGCCCAAGCATATTAAAGAAGGTTTTTACACCTAATTCTTTTCGAATCGGTGCTACATTTTTCATAGCTGGGTGAAATAAGGGTGCATGCAAAACACAAATACCTGCTGCGTCAATGCTACGCTTTAAAAAGTCCATATCATTTGTAAACTTAATACCTAAATGCTCCATAACATTTGATGATCCGCATGCCGATGAGACCCCGTAATTACCATGTTTGGTAACATTAACGCCAGCACCTGCAGTAACAAATGACGACAAGGTTGAAATGTTAAAGGTGTCTTTCCCGTCTCCGCCTGTACCACACAAATCAATAGTGTTGTAGTCTTTCAAATCTACCGGAATGCATAATTCAAGAAGCGCGTCTCTGAATCCTCTGAGCTCATCAATAGTTATACTTCGCATCATGTAGACCGTTAAAAATGAGGCAATTTGACTTTGATTATATTTACCCTTAGAAATATTAATTAATACGTTTTGGGCTTCTTTGCTCGAAATAGATTCTTGATTAATAAGTCTGTTAAGTAGTTCTTTCATAATTAAGAATTTACCCAGTTTTTAAGTATTGTTTTTCCATTTGGAGTTAAAACAGATTCAGGATGATATTGCACTCCTTTTACGTCATAAACCTTGTGGCGCAAGGACATTATTTGTCCGTTTTCATCAAAAGAAGTCGCCTCTAAACTATCAGGTAAATTATGACTTACAACCCATGAATGATAGCGCCCAACTTCAAAGGTTTTATCTAACCCATTAAAAAGTAGCTCGTCGTCAACAGATTGGGTTACATGAGTTGCTACGCCGTGATATACATGATCTAAGTTTTCTAATGACCCGCCAAAAACTTCTCCGATAGCTTGTTGTCCTAGACATACCCCTAAGATACTTTTTGTTGGGGCATAGGTTTCTATAATTTCCTTAAGTAATCCTGCTTCATCAGGAATGCCTGGACCTGGTGATAATACGATTTTTTCAAAGGCCTCCACTTCCTCAACTAAGAGCTTATCATTACGTTTTACTGTGACTTCGCAATCCAAGTCCTCTAAGTAATGAACTAAATTGTAGGTAAAACTGTCGTAATTATCAATGACTAATATCTTTTTCATCTTATATCTCTTTAGCTTGTTCAATGGCATTGGTTAATGCACCAAGCTTATTATACACTTCTTGTAATTCATTATTGGCATTAGACTTGGCAACAAGTCCAGCACCAGCCTGCCAATGCAGTTTGTGATTTTTACTTAAAAAAGTTCTAATCATTATGGCATGATTAAAATTGCCTTCAAAATCCATAAAACCAATAGCACCGCCATAGTAAGATCGGCTCGTTTTTTCATAGCGCTCAATCAATTGCATTGCCATGTGTTTTGGTGCACCGCTTAAGGTTCCTGCAGGAAATGTGTCGGCAACTACTTGCATTGTATCCGTATTTTTATGTTTAATTCCAGTTACTTTACTCACAAGATGGATCACATGAGAAAAGAACTGAACTTCTCTGTAGTTTTCAACCGTTACACTATGGCTATGTCGACTTAAGTCGTTTCTAGCGAGGTCAACCAGCATAACATGTTCACTATTTTCTTTATCATCACTAATGAGCTGTTCAGCTAATTCTGCGTCTTTAAGGTCGTTACCTGTTCTTTTGAACGTTCCGGCAATAGGATGGATTTCTGCTTTATTATCACTAACCACCAATTGCGCTTCTGGAGAACTTCCAAAAATTTTAAAGTTGCCGTAATCAAAGTAGAATAGATAAGGAGAGGGGTTAATACTTCTTAATGCACGATAGACGTTAAATTCATCACCACTAAATTCTTGCGAAAACTGCTTGGATAAGACCAGTTGAAAAACATCGCCTCTGGCACAGTGCTTTTTGGCAAATTCAACATGTTCTTTATATTCTTCATCGGTCAGATTAGATTGTCGCTTTCCTTTAGTATTAAAGTTATATGACGCGTATTGTCGTGTTTGGATTAATTGAAGAATATCATCAATGTTATTTTCAGTATCAAAACAGTGCGCAAATATGTAGGCTTCATTTTTAAAGTGATTGATTGCAATGATATTTTGGTAAACTGCATAATATATTTCTGGAATATCTATTGAATCTGGTTTCTGAGAGATTTCGATATCTTCAAAGTATTTAACAGCGTCATAAGCAGTGTAGCCGAAAATTCCATTGTTTATAAACTTGAATTTATTGTTGGAGTCTACTTTAAATCTCTGGGTAAACTTATGTATCTCATCTACTACACCTACCGTATCGACATAATTATTTTTAGAGCTGCCGTCAGGATATGACTGAGAGATAATACCATCCTTTACATTGATTGAAGCAATCGGGTTACAACAGATGTAAGAGAAACTATTGTCATTGGCATGATAATCACTACTCTCTAATAGAATGCTATTTGGGAACTTGTCCCGAATTTTAAGATATATACTTACAGGTGTAATTGTGTCAGCAAGTATTTTTTTATAATGTGTGTATAAGCTAAATGTTTTCATTCATATTGAATTAAAAAAAGGCTTGTCGTGAATGACAAGCCTTTTTTATATTTTTTGTATACCAAGGTTTATTTCACGAACTTACGTTTGAGAAATTCCACCACCAAGTATGATTTGATTTTAAATTCATTTAAGTCAAAGATAAAAATGAATATTTGTAAAGTCAAACATTTAATTTAATTTTTTGTTAATTATTTAAAAGACAGAATTTGGATTAATAACTTTAACGCATGAAGCGTATAGTTTTACTAGTGTTATTGATCGTTTTAGCCTGCAAAGAACAAGTGAAGACGGAAATTGTGCCTTTAACTCAAATTGTTGACAAGGAAGAAAAGAAAGCAATTGATGCTTATGACATTAGTCTTGAAATATATGATTATGACGGTTTAGAGCCTCTCATTAATAAGGTCGATGAAAAGATTCACGTTGTTAATTTCTGGGCGACATGGTGTGCTCCATGTGTGAAAGAATTGCCTTATTTTGAAGAGATTAATGCAAATTACAACGACCGTGTTGAGGTGCTATTAGTAAGTTTGGATTTTCCTAGAAATTATGATTCTAAACTCAAACCATTTATGAAAAAACATAATTTAAAGTCTAAGGTTATTGCTTTTGATGATATTGATCAAAACAGATGGATACCTGCCATTAATAAAAATTGGACTGGAGCGTTACCTGCAACTATCATTTACAATAAAAATAAACGTCAATTTTATGAACAATCCTTCACTAAAGAAGAATTAGAAATCGAACTGAAATCATTTTTTAAATAATAACATATGAAAACTATAAGAACATTAGCAGTTACTGTGTTAGCCATTACACTTTCTGCATTTACATTTAAAACAGTAGACAAGGGATACAGTATTGGAGATATTGCAACAGATTTCAGTCTGGAAAATATTGACGGAAAAATGGTATCTCTGGCAGACTTTAAAGACGCAAAAGGATTTATTGTAACATTTACATGTAATACTTGTCCATACGCTGTAGCATATGAAGATAGAATTGAGGCCTTAAATAAGAAATATGCTAAAAAAGGCTATCCTGTAATTGCTATTATGCCAAATAACACTGAGGTTAAGCCAGGAGATAACTTGGCTGCCATGAAGGCTAGGGCAAAAGCTAAAGGATTTACTTTTCCTTATTTAATGGATAAGGGCCAAGAGATTTATCCTCAATATGGTGCCACTAAAACACCGCATATTTATATTTTAGAAAAAACTAAAAAAGGAAATGTTGTGAAGTACATAGGTGCTATCGATGATAATTATAAAGATCCTGAAGCGGTTAAAGAAAGATATGTTGAAGATGCGGTGGATGCATTGCTAGCAGGTAAAGAAATTAAGACGACAGAAACTCGAGCTATTGGTTGCTCAATTAAGGTTTAAATCATTTTAACGATAAATAATTGATCCGAAGTGTAACACTTCGGATTTTTTTACGTCTATTTCATAAAGAAATGTTAATTTTGTTTAAGTTAAAAGGCAATTATGGCTGATTTATCCCAAAAAGATTGGACAAAACAACTGCAAGAAGACAATAATTCTGTCATTTTAGATGTTAGAACATTAGAAGAAGTAGAGCTTGGAGTAATTCCAAATTCAATTCACATTGATATTTATAAGGGACAGGGCTTTGTTGATGAAATTAATCAACTAGATAAAACAAAAAATTATTACGTGTATTGTAAGTCTGGTGGGCGGAGTGCTCAGGCATGTGCCGTAATGAATCAATTGGGTTTTGATAATGCTTTCAATCTTACAGGTGGTTTTAGTGAATGGCAAGGTGAGATTTCTTACTTATAATTTAAATATCGTTTTATTATGAAAAAAGTATATGTAGTATTTAGTCTTTTATTGGTGATGACTATGGTATTAACGAGTTGTTTAGATACAAAAGATGCGACAACAGATGTAAAATTAGTAACAGCAGAAGAAATGCAATCTATTTTGGAACTAGAGGATGTTCAACTTGTTGATGTGCGATCCTCACAAGAATATGAAGAAGAACATATTGTTAATTCCCAGAATATTGATTTCTCATCACCGACCTTTGATGACGATATCGCTAAGCTAGATAAAGGTAAACCTGTAATTTTATACTGTAAAGGTGGAGGGCGAAGTGCAAAATGCGCTAAAAAACTAAAAGAGGCCGGTTTTGAAAAAGTGTACGATCTCGAAGGAGGTATCTCCAAGTGGAAGCATTCCGATAAGATAAAGATAGAAGTAAAATCTTAAAAAGATAACCGAGCTCTAGCCTCGGTTTTTTTGTGAATATACTTGATTATTTTTATTCTTAAGGTTTTTATAAATTAGACGACTTTAAAGAAATAATAAAAGCACAACAATTACATTTGTGTTTTAATGTTTTATCTATGACTATTAAAAAAGTATTGCTGTTAAGCCTATTGGTTTTTTGTTTTTCCTTGTATTCTTTTTCTCAAATTTTAGAACCCGTAAAATGGGAATCTGACGTTGAAAAGCTGTCTGACACAGAATTCAATATAACTTTTAAAGCAAGCATAGATAAAGGATGGTACATATATTCTCAGCATAAAATAGATGAGGATGGTTTTGCTCCAATTACTTATTTCGAATTTAATGGTCTAGAGAATAATTATGAATTAAAAGGTGAGACATCTGAGCCAACCGTAGCACCTGTTTATGATAAGATCTTTGAAGAAGACGTTGTGAAGTTTAAAAATGAAGCTGTTTTTAAACAAACTATAAGTCTTATTAACCCAAGTTTAAAGCAAATCGAGGTATATGTTGAGTATCAAACTTGTGATAATTCTAAATGTATTCCTGGTGATTACACATTCAATCTATCTCTAGACGGATCTGTAATTGAGAAAGAGGCAATTGAGATTGATGACCGTAGTAAGCAACTTTCAGAAGCACTAGATCTTAAAGTTACGGGTTGGGAAAAGTTCGAAGATCAGTCCGCAGAAGGTAAGAGTTATATAGGCATCTTTTTACTTGGCTTTCTCGGAGGTTTAATCGCATTGTTAACACCTTGTGTGTTTCCAATGATACCGTTAACCGTTTCGTTTTTTACAAAAAGTTCAGGAGACTCTAAAAAAGGACTCTTTAATTCAATTTTGTATGGGCTCTTTATCTTTATGATCTATGTGTTATTAAGCATCCCTTTCCATGTTATAGATTCATTAGATTCAGGCATTCTAAATACCATATCTACTAATGTCACCTTAAACATCATTTTCTTTATTGTATTTGTGGTATTTTCATTTTCGTTCTTCGGATATTTTGAGTTGACACTTCCTCAATCTTGGAGTGCTGCAATGGATAATAAAGCCAATAAAATTGGTGGAGTTATTGGTGTCTTTTTTATGGCGCTGACTTTAGCAATTGTCTCCTTTTCTTGCACAGGGCCAATTCTTGGTGGATTATTAGGAAGTACAATGGCATCAGATGCTAGTGCTATGCAATTAAGTATGGGAATGGGTGGTTTTGGACTTGCTCTCGCTTTACCCTTTACGTTATTTGCCATGTTTCCTAAATGGTTAAATTCATTACCTAAATCTGGTGGTTGGTTAAATACAGTAAAGGTGGTATTAGGATTTGTTGAGTTAGCCTTGGCTCTTAAATTTTTATCCAATGCAGATTTAGTAGAGCATTGGGGCTTTCTTAAACGTGAAATTTTTATTGGAATTTGGATGTTATTAGGTATAGGTTTAATTCTGTATTTATTCGGAAAAATCAAATTTCCTCATGATGGTCCTCTATTAAAGCTAGGCAAAGGAAGAATTACAACAGGTATCTTAGTTATTGCTTTCGTGATTTATTTGATTCCGGGATTAACCAATACAAAATGGGCTAATCTTAAATTGCTAAGTGGTTTTCCACCACCGTTGAGCTATAGTCTGTATGATAAAGTTGAAGAACTTACCATTACCAAATCTTTTGATGAAGGATTAGCCATGGCGAAGTCATTAAACAAGCCCATTATGATTGACTTTACAGGTTGGGCATGTGTTAACTGTAGAAAAATGGAGGAGCAGGTTTGGACAGAAGATAATGTTAAGGACATTCTGGTTAATGATTATGTGATTATTTCACTATATGTAGATGATAGGCAAGATTTACCTGAGGATGAGCAATTTCAATATTTAAGAGCAAATGGCACAGTAAAAGATATTGAAACCATTGGCGATAAATGGGGAACGCTACAAACCATTAATTTTCAAAATAACTCACAGCCCTTTTATGTCTTATTAGACCACGACATGGGCCTTTTAAATTACCCTAAAGGCAATACTCCAGATGAAGATGAGTATTATCAATGGCTTAAGACTGGTTTAGATCATTTTAAAGCAAATTAAACTTCGTAGTATATATCTTCAAACGGGATTCTAAAACGTGGCCCATAGATGCCTTTATCATCTCTAATGCCACATCCAATGACCATATTTATTTCTGAACCTCTTGGTAAGTCTAGAATTTGTTTTACTCTTAAGGTATCACTGCCTTCCATAGGGCAGGTGTCATAGCCTATAGCAGCCATACTTACCATAAAATTTTGTGCAGCTAAACCAGCACTTTTATGGGCAACAATACGCATATCGCTTCGTCGCGCTTGTCTGTAAATGGGTCTGAATAACCCAATAATCTGAAATGTAAAATATTTAATCTGTCCAAAAATACCAAGGAAGTCTGCGTAAACCGTTGGGATTAGTTTTTTATAATATTTTGTAGCCATTGCCTTGCGCTTAAGATCACGTTCACTTAAGCCTTCCTTGTCATAAACTTTGTTTAAAAATGCAATATTAGCTGCAGCGCGTTTACGCCATAAATCTTTGCGAGCAACAACCACAACTAATTGTTGTGCAGTTTTAGCTGCACTTTGGTTAAAACAAGCTGCAGCAAGTTGTTTCAGTTTTGTTTTATCAGTAACATGATAAAATTCCCAAAGTTGAAGGTTGCTACTGGTAGGTGCTAAGGATGCGTTTACTAAGCATTGCTTCACTTTTTTAGTATCGATAGCTTCGTCTTTATAAACGCGCGTAGAGCGTCTGTACGCTATAGCTTCAGAAACGGTTTTTTCCATTTTTAAAATAAGATTGAGTAGCATTTATCACCCAGCCAATAGGCGCAACCAAGCACAAATGGATAACCGATAAAAAGCCATAAATAGTCAATAATTGATAAGGTTTCGAAGACCCTGTTGCCATTTTTCGTAATTGCATTTATAAAATCATACCATGTGGCGATATTTAATTTAAGAGCAACTGCATTCGCAACAATAGCAATGATTAAAATAAAAATTCCGATGGTGTAAATTTTAAGCATCATTTAGTTTGTCTGCATGCAATTTACGAAGCTTTGCTAATTTCGGGTCAATTACAAAGCTACAATAACCATAATCAGGGTTATTCTTATAAAAATCTTGATGTTCTTGTTCAGCTTCATAAAAGGTAACCGCTTCAGAGACTTCAGTAACTATAGGGTCGTTATAATACTTTCCTAATTCAGAAATAATCGCTTCGGCAATAACTTTTTGATCTTCATCATGATAATAGATTACTGATCTGTATTGAGTTCCTCGATCAGCACCTTGTCTATTCAGTGTTGTTGGATCATGCGTGGTCATAAATATGACTAATATATCTTCATAAGAAATCACATTAGCATCGAAGGTAATTTGAACCACTTCAGCATGACCAGTTAATCCAGAACAAACTTCTCTATAGGTTGGTCTACCTGGAACATTGCCACCAGAGTAACCAGACATCACCTTTTCAACACCTTTAACTTCTTGAAATACGGCTTCTGTGCACCAAAAGCAACCACCTCCAACAGTAGCTATTTGTATATATTTTGTTTCCATTAGGCGACTTCGGTTTCTAGGGTCATGGATTCAGAATTAATACAATAGCGCAGTCCGCTTGGTTCTGGTCCATCAGGAAATACATGACCTAAATGTGCATCACAAGTATTGCACATCACTTCAACACGCACCATACCATATGATGTGTCCCTTTCATATTTTATGGCATTCGCTTTAATGGGTTGTGTAAAACTAGGCCAGCCTGTACCAGAACTAAATTTTATAGTCGAATCAAATAAGGGTGTGTCACAGCAAACACAATTGTATTTACCAGAATCATAAACACTGCATAAAGCACCACTATGCGGACGTTCTGTTCCTTTTTCTCTTGTAATACGGTATTGTTCAGGTGTTAATTGTGCTTTCCACTCTGCTTCGGTTTTCGCAACACGTCTATCAGGATTCGGATTCCCATTGACGGCAAAATCAATAACATTTTTCCAATTGAGCATAACTTTATTTTTTATACAAAGATAGTCGTAATAAAGGTCAAATAATAACGTATTATTTGGCTTTATAATTGAGTTCAGTCTACTGCGATTAATTCGTAATAAACGATGTGGTTGAAGCTACTAAAATTAATATAATTAATGCTGTTGATACGAAAGCTGTTATTTTTAATGCGATCTTTTTGGAAAAGATCACCTCTTCGCTTTGTGTCTTTTTCTCAGATAAATTTTATGCTATTGTTTGGTTTTTTAATTCTATTTATAATGATAATTGAAAAGTGATTGTCTCAGAATTTTCAGCTGCTTAACATAACAATAAGAGCTAAACTTAAAGGATGTTAAAATCACGTTTATTATTTTTAATTTGAATAATCAAAAAATGTATCTTAGTCATGTGACAAGAGATATTATAGATATTAATGATTTTACTATCCTAGTTGAAACTGCAAATTCGGATAAGGTTATTCAGGATACTTGCTTTTTTGATGAACCAGTCATTGCAGTCGCTTTTTATGGTGCTGGAAATGTAGATTTAGAATTTGAGTATCCAACCACATCTAAACATTATAATTATACAAAGGGCTTAGCACTATCCTTTTATTCAGATGAAAAGGTCTTATGTAAGCACACTGTTTCCAAAAATAATCCTTTAGAGTGTGTTGTTATTGCTACAGCAACGCGACATTTAAATAGACTGCCAAATCAAGAGGGTGAATTGTTTTCTGAGTTATTGGAGCAACTTGTTAATCCTAAAGATCATTATGTTGAAGGTCCTAGTTTTTTTATGACTCCAGAGATGCTAAAAATCGTCAATGATATCTTTAATATGAAGTATGACGGTAAGGCAAGAATGATGTTTTTTCGAAGTCAGATTACAGCATTACTTTCTCATTTTTTTGGTCAATTGGCTATTAACAGGTCCAAGCAGATTAAAACTAAAGATCGAACGCGTTTGGAGGAGGTTAAAGACATCCTTGCAAATAATTTAAATAATCCCCCCTCCTTAACAGAGCTATCTAAAGCTATTGGATTGAACGCAACCAAACTCAAGAAAGAATTTAAAGAAGTTTTTGGTGTGCCTGTGTTTAAGTATCTCCAAAATGAGCGTTTAATAACGGCACATGATTTAATTAGTAATAAAGAAGCGACTGTTCAGGAAGCTGCATGGCATGTAGGGTATGACAGCCTGAGTTCCTTTTCTAATGCCTTTGCTAATAAGTTTGGTTACAGACCGAGTCAGATTAGGTAGTCGTCTTTTAAAACAAATCAAAAATCTTTTCAAATAAGTTAATGCTCTTAAGTACAAATACTTTTGTCTTGTAATTAATACTTATAAAGACATGATAATAACTAGAGCAACTTTAATAGGTATAATCATTTGGGTACTGGGAGTATCTGTTTATATGATTTCGTTTTATCTACCATTAATGGAAGATAAAGAACTACAAGCCAATATCATCTTATTCATGACAGTAATTCCTTTGGTATGGTATGGAAGTGCTTTTTATTACAAAAAAGAAAAGGACATACATGGGATTTGGATTGGTCTTATATTTTTAGCAGTTAGCGTTGTTTTAGATGCTTTGATTACGGTGCCTGTTTTTATGAAACCAAATGGTGTAACACACTTAATGTTTTTTACAGATCTCGGATTTTGGGGTGTTGCTTTAGTATTCCAGATTGTAGTGGTCTTTTATTATCATCTAAGAGTCCTTAAACAATTTGTAAAACTTAAAAAATAGAACTATGGATATCTCGATACAACATATAATACATGTCATACTGGTAATATTAACAGGCCTTAGTGCAGGACTGTGTTTTACTTGGGGAAATGCCGTAACACCTGGAATAGGTAAACTTGACGATTTAGGATTTCTAATGGCATTTCAACAAATGAATCGTGTCATCTTAAACCCCACATTCTTTATCGTTTTTATTGGACCTTTCTTTTTAGGAATTATTAATCTCTTTCTTTCTAAGAACACCAATGGGGTAGTATGGTGGTTGCTTTTGGGTTCAGTCATCTTATATGGACTTGGTGTTATTCTTGTAACTGTATTGGGTAATGTACCACTTAATGAAATGATAGACCAGTATGCATTAGAAACCTTAGATAAGAATCAATTAAATGCGCTTAGAGAAGCCTTTGAAAACAAATGGAATAGGTTCCATGTTATCAGAATGGTAAGTGCAATCGTTTCATTTATAAGCTTACTTATAACAACAACACAAATCACAACAACAATTTAATAATTATGAAAACAGAACAATTTTTAATTACAGGCGGAACAGGCAAAACAGGGCGCAGAATAGTACAACGCTTAAACAAGTTAGGATATAAGGTTAGGATTGGATCAAGGTCCGCTGAACGGCCTTTTGATTGGAATGATCCAACTAATTGGGATGAGGTGCTCGAAGGTATTGACAAAGTTTATATTACCTATCAGCCAGATTTGGCAGTGCCAGGTGCTAAAGAAGCCATTTCGGAATTGGTTAAGCGAGCTACGACAGCTGGTGTTAGCAAAATGGTGTTATTATCAGGTAAAGGTGAACGCGAAGCTCAGCTTTGTGAGGATATTGTTATAAATTCAGGAATCGATTACACCATTATTAGAGCCACCTGGTTTAATCAAAATTTTAGTGAAAATTTTTTGCTAGAACCTATATTAGATGGAGTAGTGGCCTTACCACAAGCTCATGTCAAAATTCCATTCGTAGATGCAGAAGACATTGCTGACGTTGCTGTTAAGGTATTGAATGATGTTACTTATAATGGTAAAATCTTTGAACTAACAGGATCTGAGACATTAACCTTTAAAGAGGCTGTCTCCGTTATAGCAAATGCTACAAATAGGTCTATTTCGTTTATTCCAATGCGTTTAGAAGCTTATAGTGCTGCAATGAAAAACATGCAATTACCAGAAGATTTCATTTGGTTAATCAATTACTTATTCGATGTGGTATTGGGTAATCCAAATAATTCAATAGTAACCGAAGATATTAATTTACTCTTGGGTAGAGCTCCGAAAACGTTCAGAGAATTTGCTGAAGAATCGGCAGCGTTAGGTATATGGAATGAGCAAGAGATTACGATCTAACCAATCGCTATTTTATCAATCAAATCAAGTCCTTGCCTTTAGGTAAGGACTTCTAATCGTAAAAAAAACAGGTTTAACGATCTTAAAAATTCTTATCTTAAAATGACTAAATAAAATCCTAAATTAGTAATTAAGTAGGAGGTCCCTTTCATTCTAAATAGCCTCTAGTTATAGAATTAGTCTAAAAGCAAAGGTACGTGCGTTTTTACATATGATCTTAAGCTTCTGCACGACATTCAAACTTAAGACTAAATTTCAAAATCATTGAAATTGCCGCAAAAGCCATCATTACTGCTTGTTTTATTCTAGTTTATTAACTTTACACGCAGTAATATCATTTTATGAGAACTTTTAAAACACTCTTATGTATACTTCTCGTTTTTTTTCTTAAAACAGAATGCGTGTATGCTCAAAATAATGATAAACCAAAAGTAGCCGTTGTATTAAGCGGTGGCGGTGCTAAAGGCATTGCACACATCCCTTTATTACAAGCTTTAGACTCTTTAAACATTGTACCTGATCTTATTGTAGGTACCAGTATGGGTAGTTTAGTCGGTGGTTTTTATGCCATGGGTTACTCAGGTGACAGTATTGCAAATATTACCCATAATGCTAAATGGGAGCAATTACTGGGAGGGAAACTATCTCTGCGAGATGTTAGTATTGAAGAAAAAAGCGAATTCGGGAGATATATTTTAGATTTTGAAATAGAAAATAAAGAGATAAAGAGTAAGGTTGCTATTCTAAATGATCAGTACCTGAGAGAATTTTTTATGCTTTATACTAATCCTGTATTTGATATACTAAATTTTGAAAACTTACCTATACCTTACAGAGCTGTAGCTACTGATATCGTTAACGGAGAAGAAGTGGTATTAAGTAATGGTAGTTTAGCTCTTGCAATGCGGGCTAGTATGTCCATTCCTAGTATTTTTCAACCCGTTCCTTATCGTGATGTATTACTCGTAGATGGCGGTATTTTAAATAACTTTCCAGTAGATATTGCAAAAGAATGGGGAGCTGATATCATTATAGGAAGTGACGTTAGCGGCGGAATGCAAACAAAAGAAGAATTAGAAGGGATTACTCCTATTTTATTTCAAGCAGCAATGCTTGTGAGTAATAAAAAAAATCCTGAAAGTAGAGCCATGTGTGATATTTTAGTAGATCATTATCCACATCTCACTTATTCAACTGGAGATTTTCAGAATCACGAAGCTATATACAAAGAAGGCTTAATTGCGACAAAACTTGAGTTGGATAATTTGGTGAAATTAGCCAAGAGATTAGAAAATTATAATCAAAAAAAAATAGTATTACCCAAAAGTAAAAGTGAAATTATTTTTGACAGTATCTACTTTACAGGTATTAAACCATCGAATATTGATTTAGTAAAATCGCGTTCAAAATTAATAGAGAAAACCCCATATTCTGTTGATGAGGTTATAGATGGTCTAAATAGATCAATGGGTACCTCAATATTTAGTCAAATAGATGCTAGAATAATAAAAGACAAAAGTTATACAGGGTTAGAAGTAATGGCTAAAGAAAACTCTAATCATCTGTTAAGGACATCCTTCCACTATGACGATTATAGAGGTATAGGCTTAATTTTAAACTATACAGGAAGAAATATCTTAGGTAAATCTTCTAGGTTAGTGATAACGGGTGACATTGCAAAACAGCCAAGATTTAGAGTGCAATATCAAAAGCAATTTGGTAAAGATAAGTCTTGGTGGTTGCGAAATGAAATATTTGGAGAGTTTCTTAACCAAGAAATTTATAGACAAGGTCAATATACAAGTGAACTGAACTTTGACTATTTCCAATTCAAAAATGAAATCAATAAAAATATTATTTCGCTTAAAAGTTATGTAGGAATCGGTCTCAACTATGAACGTTTTCGTTTAAAGCCAAGAGTGAATGCAGAAATAAATGATAATTTATTTGACTTTGAAAAATATCAATTCCAAAATGCATTATTAGATGTTCACATTGTTAGTAATAATTTGAGTAATTTGTTTTTTGCAACTAAAGGATCGCTATTTAAAACGAACGTCATGAGATCTATCTATAACAATGCCACTTACCTGTCGTCAAATGGCGGAATTGCTGTAGAAGATAGAAAAACAAATAATTTCACAAAATTAATGGCGTCTTATCAAAAACGAATTCCATTTAATAGTCGTTTAGCTATCATTGTAGAGACTAGTGTGAATTTTATTTTTCAAGATAAAATAACAGCTAACCAGCTTCCTTTTGATACTTTTGGGATTGGGGCACATTACTATTTAGGTGGGTATTTACCTGGCACAAGAATAAACAATCTTGTATTTCCGGGTTTAAATGAAAATGATGTTCCAGTTACTCAAGCTATAAAAGCTCATATCAAATTACAAACAAATCCATTTCATAATATATATATATCCCCTCACTTTAATTATGCTTCTATCGGCTTTAGTAACTTTAATGAGTATATTAAAAGTGCATTTTTACCAGATGGTAATTGGTCTGAATCCTTTGCGCCAAGCAGTTTAATTTCCATAGGTACAACCGTTTCATACAATTCTATTTTAGGGCCAGTTAACCTAGACATCTCTCTCTTAAATGACACGGGCAAGATGCGAGGATATTTTGGTGCTGGTTTATTTCTTCAGTTAGCAGATTAGTATTTCTAAGGCTCAATGAAACGAGTAAGTATAACTCAAAAATTTAGTGATTATTTAGTTTCACCTTGTAAAAAAACTAAAAGCAGAACCCCCAACGGCTCTAGTAGTTGATCAGATTGGTGAGCCATGCGTCTCAAATTATAAAAGCCTTACTAAAGAAGGAAGAGTTTACTCTCAAGGAAAAGGTACAAGATAAATGGTTAATATTGGTGGTTTTCTATGTATGATTATCGGCAATAGCTCTGTTCCTATTACGAGTATTATCAAGCTATAAACTAGCAAACCCCTAAATATAACTCGCTTTTGCAAGCAGGTAAAAAGTGGACCTGTGAGATCAATTAGACAACTTGAGGTGGCAGAATTGGAAATCAAAGTTAAAATGCTCAAGTATTACTGCCTAGGAAAGAAACTGTAAATGCTGGAATCTTTATGACATGAACTATGAAATATATAGGTAAAGCAATTACTAATCCTAGAGGTTACCGCACTGACGCGCAAGAGATGTGGTTATCTGCTTATCGTCAAAATGTTTATCAAGCTCGCTGAACCTCTAAAAGATTTTATTACTTAGAAGAATGCATTGAATATTCAAAACGCGACTAATTCTATACCTCTTGGATACAATTGCTCTTGTAAGCATTAAAATAACCTCGATTTTCAAAACTGTTGTACATGGATTAAATACGTCATTATATTTCAAAACATTACTAAACTATATATGCCTTAAAAGATTACCACATTCTTATTCTAAAATTAGTATTTTTAACATTAGATAGATATTTAATAGTTGAAAATTATCCATGAGTTTATTCACTAGCCTTAAACAAAAGTTTTCTCATTACAGCATTAAAGGGAAAATAATAACCGTTTTATGGATAACGCTAATCTGGACTTTAATACGATTATTTAGAATTTTTGAGACCTATGCTGCCAATAAGGATTCTATAGAAATTAATAAAGGGGTAGTATTGAGTATTCTTATTATTATAGTTGCAGGTTTATTTGTTGGAGCCAGTTTAGTATTTCTTTGGGAGCGTTGGCTGAGAAGAATGGCTTACTTCAAAGCCGTATTTTTTATTATGCTGTTTTACTCCTTGATGTTTTTTATTTTATTCACTTTAGAACAAGGAATGATTCAGCTGAGTAACACAAATCAAGATATGGATTTAGAGGTTCTTGCCCTTAAATTCAAAGAAGGAATTAATCTGGTTTTTTTGACGAACTATATCTATTGGCTCGTGGTTACTTTTATGAACATTTTATTTTTGTTTATCAGAGATAAGTTTGGCCCTATTACCTTTGTCAATTTTTTAAAAGGAAAATACCTCAGACCAAAACGCGAAGAACGTATTTTCATGTTTATGGATTTAAAGTCGTCTACGACTATTGCTGAACGACTGGGTGAGGAGCGCTATTTTAATTTTTTGAACGATACCTTTAGTATAGCGACTCCAGGAATATTAGCTACTAAAGGAGAAATTTACCAATATGTTGGAGATGAAATTGTAATTAGTTGGTTGACACAGAATGGTGTTAATCGAGCACATTGTATTCGCTGCTTTTACAATATGACAGCACTGCTCAAGGAGAAAGCTGCGTATTTCAATAAAACATACCAAACACAGCCTGAATTTAAGGCTGGAATACATTTTGGTAATGTAATTACGGGAGAAATGGGAATCGTAAAGCGAGAAATCGTGTACTCTGGGGACGTCTTAAATACCGCATCGAGGATTCAATCACTCTGTAACGAAATGAATACAGAACTTTTAGTGTCTAAAAATTTAATGCAACGTATTGATCTGAATTTTTTAAATAAAAAGCTCAAGTCTCTAGGTAGCATCATGCTTCGGGGGAAACAAGAAAAAATAGATTTGGTAACCCTGGTAGACAATGATCAAGGACAAACAAAGATTTAAACCTTATATTTTTCTGAAATTACAGTGTATCTTTAGTTCATCTTATCCATTTGATTATTAGGTTAGTTATTTGACTATAGCGAAAAGAAAGGATTGTCATAGCGTCATGTTTTTTAAAAAATGAATAAAAACTTTTGAAATAGGATTTATTGAAATTAGCGCCTACTAATTACTCATAATTCTTAAAATTTAATAGTCTTCGGAGTCACCGCTAATAAAATTATCTTTTAGAATATGTTTAGTTTATCTATGCCCCATTTCATGAAATAGCGATTTATGAATGCTTCCTTTTTTACTCTGCTTAATTCTATTGAAGATGACCTTGTTAAATTGAACCTAACTTATTGTCAGTAACTTAAGTATATGTCAATTTTTATTTCTGCAATTCTTATTGCAAAATTTATTATATTACTATTATAAATTTCATACTAGAAAGCACTGACAAAAGACTTTAGTTCTGAGCACTAGATTAAATATTAAATAATGAAATCTAATTTACATAAAGTATATCTTATTCTACTTGTTCATTTTCTAGCAAGTGGTTGCAAAACTGAAACAAAAAAGGTTGAGGAGGTTTCAAAAACAGAAATTATTAAAGAATTAGATGTATTAGGTAGCTATGTTTCTGACGCTTATTCAAAGAGAAATGAGGGCTATGATTGGGTAGCCATATCGGTTACAGAAAAAGAAAGTGATCGTTTAAATATTTCAATCCGCTCACGAGCAGACAAGAAAAAGCCGACGTGTACATTTGATGCAATTGCTAAAAAAGTGGATGACAATGTTTACCAAACTCAAATTGATGGTAAATCCATCCTGTTTCAATTTGCTGATGGTCAAATCAGTATTGCTTCAGAAAAAGATGAATACGAAGGCTTACTATATTTTTATTGTTCTGGTGGTGCAAGTATTGCTGGGACATACCTAAAAATAAATGAGCCCATTGATCAAAGCCAAATTGATAAAACAAAATTTAATCGTATTCTAAATTTACAAGACGTTGGATTTAGTATCTCTTCAATCGAGAAAGATGGCCAAAACACTCTAACAATTTTTACATTTGGTTTACAAGAGCGTGATTACAGTGAAACATTTGAGATTGATGGAGAAGAAGTTATTAATGCAGAAGTTGAAGATCTTAATTCAGACGGCTCTCCTGAACTTTTTGTTTTTACACAGTCAGTTGCACGTGGCAGTTACGGAAATGTATATGCTTTTTCCGTTAACAATAAGAAATCAATGAGTCAGGTGTATTTTCTACCTACAGCAGAGAATAGTAAAATAAACAAAGGTTATATGGGGCAGGATAAATTTGCGCTAGTTGAAAATACTTTAGATCAACGTTTTCCAATTTATAACGAAGGGGATGCAAATACTCATCCAACTGGAGGAATAAGACAAGTTTCGTATAAACTAGTTGAAGGTGAGGCTATGAGAAAACTAGAAGTTGATAAAGTCACTGAATATTGATAACTACGGCTGATAAATTATAGAAATACCAACATAAGTATAGAATTTATGACAGTCGGTGGAGCCTCTGCTGGCGCCTTCAACACAATGGCCTTGGAAATATCATATCAAGAAGACTTTAGATATGAAATAACCATTAGTAATGCCCCATTAATTTCCTAATATAAAATTAAACCAATCTTACGAGATGAAAAGTATGATTTACTTCTGGGTTTCGAGTATAGGATTGGATGTTTTAGAGGCTGTTTATGAATTTAATTCTTATGACAGCTATAATTGGGGTATTTATTTTAATAGGTGAGACCTACTAGCTTATACTGTAATTTTTTAATAATTACCTGTGACAAATACATGCCAATCGCATTATATTTTCTTATAGTAATAAAGTAGAAACGAAACATAACTTTTTAGATCTGCACAAGCCTAATAAAGTTTTTTTAGTACCTTTAGAAGAAAGTAAGCATTATGATATTTACATTTTTAGGATATTTATTAAGTGTTTTTTATATCATAAGAAAGAATAAAATAAAAGCCTTACTATTCTTTTACATTACAACGGCCGTAACCCTATTATTATATGCCTATCACGCAACATCAGATCTGAATCTTAATTTTTGAAATGCTCACTCGCTTTAAAATTCTCAATGCTATTTGTATAATTATTATATGTTGTATTCTTTCTGGTGCTTTTTATTTTCAATTTTATTTAAAAGAAAATCCTTGTCCCCTTTGTTTACTTCAAAGATGCAGTATGTTTGGTGTTTTGACGGGTTTAATATTCAATATTTTTTTTAGTTTTAAACCCGGTCACTTCGCTATTATTATAATATCGGCATTAACCGGATTGATCTTTGCAACACGTCAAGTACTTTTACATATATGCCCAAAGCCTGGTGAGCCTCTTGGCTATGGGTCACCAATTTTTGGAATGTATTTATATTCTTGGAGTGTTATAATTTTTTTATGTTGCATCTTTGGTGCAGCTTTATTTTTATTATTTATTTCAAAAATTAAAACCTCTGATAGCAAAATATTTAAAATAGAAAAAATTGCGATTGCTTTCACAATTACACTCCTTTTATTAAATATAGTAGCCACCTTTTTTGAATGTCGTATCGGACCCTGTTGCGAAAATGGGCCGTGCCTCTAATAAGCTTAAATAAAATTATAATAAATGAAATACACTATTAATATATTACTACTATTAGTAATGATAAATGTTAAAGGTTTTAGTCAACAGTCGTCTTGGCCTTATGAAATTAGAAAGAATTCCTATGTCATAAAAGTTTACGAGCCAGAAAATGAAACTTATATCAATCATAAAGTAAAATCAAAAGCAGCAATATCAGTACAATTACCTAATAGTGAAACACCAGTTTTTGGTATGATTTGGACAACGGCACTATTAGATGCCGATAGAGATAATAAAATGGCCAAACTACTATCTGTAGAGATTGACGAAATTCGCTTTCCAGATTCTGTTTCAGAATCCAATCAAACTCAATTACAAAATCTTCTTGAAACTGAAATACCTAAGTGGGACATTGAAGTTTCTATTCCTGACTTAGTAAACTCGTTAAAAGAAGTTAGTGCCCACGTAAATGATCTAAAAGCAGTTGCTCCAAATTTTATTTTTACCACAGAGCCTGCCGTATTAGTAATAATAGATGGTGCACCAAAATTCAAAGCTATTACTAAACCCTATGAACTGCTTCAAAACTCCTCTGCATTTATTGCTAAAGATAAGTCAACACAAAATTTCTATCTGAAAGGTGGGGATTTTTGGTACAGTTCTCAAAACATTAATGGACCATGGAAATCAGGCGCTAAGGTACCTAAGAAGCTTCAAGAAATCGCCAACGAGTCTGTTACGGAAAATATAGAGAATAGCGAAACACCTTACGCTGGATCAGCTCCAAAAATTATTATTGGTAGTGTTGGTAGCGAATTAATTAATATTGAAGGTGAGCCTGCTTACACCCCTCTTCAAAACACAGACCTCCTATACGTGAAAAATTCCGACTCAGACCTCTTCATGGATGTTAAAACACAAAAATATTATATTCTTACTTCAGGCCGTTGGTTTACTTCATCAAATATCAAGGGGCCTTGGTCTCATCTGCTATCTGATGAACTCCCAATAGACTTCAAATCTATTGACCCTGAAAGTAACAAAGGACACACATTAGCTAGTATTGCTGGCACAAAAGAAGCTAAAGATGCTATTTATGATGCCCAAATACCCCAAACAGCAGCAGTTAATAGAGCCACTACAAAAGCTTCGGATATTGAATATAATGGACAACCAGAATTTGAAAAAATTCAAGGCTTAAATTTAGAGCATGCTGTAAATACAGAGAGTTCGGTTTTTAAAGATGGTAAAAAATATTACCTCTGTGATAACGGTATATGGTTTGTTAGTAATTCCCCTGAAGGCCCTTGGGAAGTTTCTGACAACAGACCAAAGGAGGTTAACAAAATTCCGGCATCTAACCCAAGCTACCATACTAAATACGTTTATATATATGAAACTTCTCCAACGGTGGTCTATGTGGGTTATACCCCTGGTTATGCGGGGTCCTATATATATCATAATACTGTAGTATACGGCACAGGATATTATTATAACCCTTGGTATAACGGATACTATTATCATAGGAGATATACTTATGGGTTTAATATAAGATATAACTACTGGAATGGATGGAGTTTTAGCTTTAGCTTTGGCTCACCTTTTAGCTGGTGGGGTTATAACTATTGGCATCCTGGTTGGTATAACTGGGGTCCTCATTATTACAGACCTCCATATTATCATCGTGGTCATTATTACCATCACCATTACAGACCTCCGTATCACAGAAGAGACGGGGTGAGTCCTTATAGAAGAAGAGATGTTCGGCCAAATCCTACTCCAAAGCCAATGCCGAGACCAAATCCTACTCCAAAGCCTATGCCGAAACCAGCTCCTGCTCCAAAGCCTATGCCGAAACCAGCTCCTGCACCCCGACCTATGCCAAG
>Ga0189289_10218_pt1 | contig 46614 bp, 37 predicted proteins | sample UW106minimetaG_FD_130313 | JGI IMG/M metagenome (GOLD analysis project Ga0189289, IMG submission 130313) | Marine microbial communities from the Costa Rica Dome - UW106 mini metaG | ecosystem: Environmental > Aquatic > Marine > Oceanic > Photic zone | place: Costa Rica: the Eastern Pacific...
GCCGATGACCCTCACCCAGCAAGCCGCTCCCTATGCCCACTGGGAGTATGTGCACCCCACCAGCGGTGACCGGCTGCGGATCATCCCTGAGCGGGGAGGAATCGTCAGCGAGTGGCGTTGCGGTGAGCGCGAGGTGCTTTATTTCGATCAGGAGCGTTATGCCGATCCTGCGAACAGCATCCGCGGCGGTATTCCGGTGTTGTTTCCGATCTGCGGCAATCTCCCCGGCGACGTGTTCACGGTCGATGGGGTCGACCACACGCTCCAGCAGCACGGCTTTGCCCGGAATCTTCCCTGGGCATTGCAGCTGCTAGACGACCAGAGCGGGGTTCGTCTCAGCTTCTCCAGCACCGATGAAACCCTCAAGGCTTATCCCTTCGCCTTTCTGGTGGAGATGGACGTGCGGCCAATTGACAGTGCTCTGGAGATCAGCACCACCATCCACAACCGCAGCGCTGCGGCGATGCCCTTCAGCTTCGGGCTGCATCCCTATTTCAACGTGAGTGACCTGGCTCAGACCCGGCTCACCGGTTTGGCGGAGCGCTGCCTCAATCATCTGGAGATGGCTGATGCCGCCACGGCTGATCAGCTCACCCGTCTGCCGGAAGGGGTGGATTTTCTCTGCCGCCCAGCCGGTTCAGTCACGCTGATCGATGACACCAATGGCGCCCAGCTGCAGCTCCAGCACCAGGATCCGATGGATCTCACCGTGGTCTGGACCGAGCCGCCTCGCCCGATGGTTTGCTTGGAACCCTGGACGGGGCCGCGCCAATCCCTGATCAGCGGTGATCGAAAATTGGTGCTGGAGCCTGGTGCTGAGCAGACCCTCGCCTGTCGCTACAGCGTCTCCTGATGCACCCCGGGCAGACGGCCGCGGCTGAGTTGCAGCTTGGGATCGAATTGGCGTTTCACCGCTTCGATCAGTGGTCGGGAGGGACGATCAACCCACGCTGGCAGGGTTGATCCGGCGTTGCGTTTCAACAGCGTCATTTCGCCGCCGAGGCGGCTCACGCTGCGGCGCAGCGCCTCCAGCTGGTGATCCGGTGTGGCGATGTCGCACCAGCCATCACCACAGCCGGCTCCGGCGGCCAGTTCCCAGCACCATGGCTTGAGGGTTGTCATGGCGTCATCCCGCAGCAACAACTGCAACTGGGCTGGCGGCAGCACCAGCCGCACCAGCTGGGCTGATTGGCTGGCATGGAGGGGTGTGGTCAGCGGATCGGTGCAAGGCTGGCGTTCTGCACTGAGCTGTTGTTGCAGCGCCAAGCTTTCCAGCCGGTTCAGCTGGTCTTCCACCGCCTGGTTCGACACGCTGCTCACCACCAGCCGGAGCTGCCAGGAGCCATCGCCGCTGTTGATCCAGTCACAGCGTTCTGGCGTCAGGCTGGAGCGCAGAAGTTCAGTCCGGAAGTTGTCTTGGGCTGCAAGGTCGCCATCCACGAGCAGGCTGCTGCGGGCGGGGCGCTGCGGTTGGAGCCGCAGGGTGAGTTCCGTGATCAGCGCCAGGCTGCCCCAGCTGCCGCAGAGCAGACGCATCAGGTCGTAGCCCGCCACGTTCTTCACCACCCGTCCACCGGCCCGGGCTTCGACGCCATCAGCCCGCAACAGGCCGATCCCGATGATCTGATCGCGCACCCCCAGATGGCGTTGACGCAGTCCCCCCGCCAGCCCCCGGGCCACCAGTCCGCCAATGGTTCCGGGCGCGCCGGCCCGGGGCCAGTCAATCGGTAGCCATTGCCCCTGTTCCGCCAGTAGATCCTGCAGGTCTTGCAGTGGCAGGCCGGCTTCCACCGTGATGGTTAGATCGTCCATCGCATGGTCGATCACCCGATTGAGCTGACGACACGAGAGCACCTCGTGGCTGGGATTGAGCGGCGGGCCCCAGTCCAGGCGTGTTTCCAGGCCACTGGGCGTCCAGGGTGTGGCGCTCTGATGCCACTGGCGAACCAGGTCGATCAGATCGCTGCGGGTAGCGGGGGAATGGCTCACGGCACGATGGTGCCATGAAGGTTGTGGTCATTGACGACGATCCCACCGGCTCGCAGACGGTGCACAGCTGTCCTCTGCTGCTGCGCTGGGATGTCGAAACCCTGCGCCGGGGGTTGCGCCAGCCCTCGTCGTTGTTGTTTTTGCTGGCGGACACCCGGGCGCTGACGCCAACGGATGCGGCTGAACGCAACCGCAGCATTGCCGCAGCGCTGGATCAGGCGTTGCTGCGGGAGGGTTTGGCGCGCGATCAGGTGCTGTTGGTGAGTCGCGGGGATTCGACTCTGCGCGGCCATGGGGTACGAGAGCCTGAGGCCTTGCAGGCGTCCTTCGGCCCCTTTGATGCCACCTTGCATGTGCCGGCTTTTCTGGAAGGAGGCCGTACCACCGTGAACGGGGTACATCTCCTCCACGGCGAACCGGTGCACACCACGCCGTTTGCCAAAGACCGGCTGTTTGGTTTCAGCAGTAGTGATCTGGCCGGCTGGCTGGAGGAGAAAAGCGATGGAACCATTGCCGCGGCTTCGGTGCTGCGGATGTCTGGCCGTGAGCTCGATGCCGCCTGTGGTGCTGGCCTGCCGCAGTTGATTGATCGCCTCCGCTGTTTCCAGGCCAATGTGTCGGTGGTGGTGGATGCCGAGCGTCAGGAGCAGCTCAATGCTTTAGCCGCAGCGGTGCGTGCCCTTCAGGGAGAGAAACGTTTTCTGTTCCGCTCTGCCGCCAGCATGGTGAAGGCCCTGGCGGATCCCGGCCCACCGCCGTTGGATGCAAAAGGCCTTGTGGCGCTGCGGCGACGGGCTGCCCACGGAACGGCTCTGCCGGGATTGGTGATGGTGGGCTCGCACGTGCCCTTGGCGGATCGGCAACTCGACCGGCTCCTGGCTGCCCCCGGTTGTGCTGGCCTAGAGCTGCCGGTGCATCGCATCGCCAGGGTGCTGGAGGGACCAACACCCGATCTGTTGTTGGCAGACCTGGAGCGGGTCTGGTTGCAGCAGTTGCGAGCGCTGCTCGACGCTGGCGCCACACCGGTGCTGTTCACCAGCCGCGGTGAGCTGCGCTGTGCTTCAGAGCACGAGGGCCGGCGCTTGTCCTGCGCACTGGCTGCGTTGATGGGGAGACTTGCGGCCGCCTTCGCCCCTGATTTGGGCTATCTGATCAGCAAAGGGGGCATCACCACCCAGACCCTGCTGGCCGGTGGTTTGTCACTTGAGTCGGTGCAGCTGGAAGGGCAGCTGTTGCCGGGACTATCGCTCGTGCGCCCGTCAGGGGGACCCTGCAGCGATCTGCCAATTCTCACCTTCCCGGGCAATCTTGGTGGTGCCGACACCCTGCGGGACGCCTGGCAGCGCATGGAGGCCGGCTGAGGCAGCCAGCAGTTCCATCGGGTGCAGTACCTGGGCTCGATCGCCTAGGTGCCGCCGCAACTGCAGGGTGCAACCGATGTTGGCGCTGGCCACCAGTTCAGCTCCGGTGCCGCTGAGGTCATCGGCCTTGATCCGCCCCAGTTCAGCGGCCTCCTCCGGTTGCACAAGGTTGTAGATGCCTGCACTGCCGCAGCACACCCCCGCTTCGGTCGCTTCCTTCAGCTGAATGTCGGGGATGGCTCGCAAGAGTTGGCGAGGTTGGGCCTGGATGCCCTGGCCGTGAATCATGTGGCAGGCGTCATGAATGGCCACAACCACGGGGAGAGGTTGCAGTTGCGTGCGGAACGTCTCCAGCAGGCCACGATCCGCCAGGAACTCCTGCACATCCAGTACCGGAGCACGGAATTGGATGTCGCCGTTCAGCAGCTCGCCGTAGGCCTTCATCGTGTGGCCGCAGCCGGAGGCGGCCACGATCACCGCATCCAACTCTCCTTCGATGGCATTCATGCTCTGAATGAGATTCGACGCGAGCTGGCGGGTGAGCTCCAGCTCACCCTGGTGATGACTCACGGCACCGCAGCAGCCTTGGTCAGGCGGAATCACCACCTCAAAACCGTTGGCCTGCAGCACCTTCACCGTTGCGGTGCTGACGCTGGGATCGAAGCAGCGCTGTACGCAGCCCAGCAACAGCGCCACGCGGCCGCGGCGTTCGCCGGTGGCGGGATTGATCTGAAGCAGTTGGTCGCTGAAGCTTTCCGGCACCAGGGGGGGCAGCAGTTGCTCCATCGCTTCGATCTCCGGCCCGAACAGACGGGTGAGCCCGGAGCGGCGGGCCAGGTGTTGCAGTGGTGTGCCGGCATAGGCCCTCAGGGGTTGCAGCAGGGCTCGCAGGCGCTTGGGGTAGGGCAGCACCTGCAGCAACAGCTGGCGGAAGGCCACCTGCCATGGGCTTCGCTGGCCCGCATCGATCAGCTTTGGCCGGGTTGCTTCGATCAGCTGGTCGTAGCGCACCCCCGAAGGACAGGCGCTCACGCAGGCGAAGCAGCCAAGGCAGGTGTCGAAATGGCTGGCGACCGTGGCATCCAGTTCCAGCTCGCCGGCTTCAATTGCCCGCAGTGCATGGATGCGGCCGCGGGGGGAGTCCATCTCACTGGCCAGCACCCGATAGCTGGCACAGGTGGGCAAGCAGAAGCCGCAGTGCACGCAGGGGTCAGCGGCACCGGCGGGAAGTCCGGGGAGTTGGGTGCGAGATGAAGAGCCGGATTCGAGTCCCATCAATCAAGTCTGACTGCTTGACGATTTCATTGCCTGGAAGGCTTTAAAACTGATACTTTCCCCATTCCACTTCTTGGTAAAAGATGCGCTCAATTGCGTCTTTTTGATTTGAATTGAGTATTTCTTTGTAGGGCCTTTTGTCGGTGCGTAAGGTGGATTTGGCTTTCGGAAGTTGTGGATTTCCGGCTAGATTGAGATCGTTAAATAGATTTTCAATGGCTTCCTGAAGTTGTTCGTAGTGATATAAGTGGTTCACGAGGATTGTTCCTTTGTGGCTATAAATTGATCGGCAAGAAGTTGCGAAATTTTCTAGAAGACCGTCGTTGATAAAAGTGTCTAGATCGAGGTCTTTGTGCCTCTTCTGGTCTTTTTTGAGTTCAAAAAACTGGGAAAGAGCATGGTCCCATGGGTTTCGAATGAAGCAGAAGCTGTAATAGCTCTCGAATGTCGATGCACTGATGTAATTTTTGCTAAGGGCAGTTGTTGCCTCAATGTGTGTGTGCAACCCAATTGATTTGAGATAGCGGCTGACGCCTTTTTTTTGTAGTTTGCACTTTGCTTTAATTGCAAAGTAGTTGATTTTGTTCCACCAGGGAATATAATTTGTGGGTCCCTGGTAGCCAAGCTCCCGGCGAATCTTTTCGTCTCGACCTAATGGCGTAATGACGTCTTTGCGATTGCAGCTGCTGGACAGTGCAATCGCTGTTGATGTCGATGCTGTCTTCCGGTTGGCAAAAAATATGAATTTATTTGAGTGATTAATAATCACGAATCTCAAGCAGTTGATTGTTCAGAAGCGGTCAATGATCGCCTCGGCAAAGCCGCTGCAGCTCACGGGGTCCACTTGGGGTTCCATCAGTCGGGCCAGGTCGTAGGTGACCTGCTTGTCGGCGATGGCGGCACTGAGACCCTTGGTCACCAGATCAGCAGCCTCCTGCCAGCCGAGGAACTCCAGCATCATCACGCCGCTGAGGATCACTGAACCGGGGTTGATCCGGTCGAGGCCGGCGTGTTTCGGGGCGGTGCCGTGGGTCGCTTCGAAGATGGCAGCGTTCTCGCCGATGTTGGCGCCAGGGGCCATGCCCAGGCCTCCCACCATCGCGGCCGCGGCATCGGAGATGTAGTCGCCGTTGAGGTTGAGCGTGGCGAGGATCGAATACTCCTGGGGGCGGGTCTGGATCTGCTGGAAGATGCTGTCGGCGATGCGGTCATCCACCAGCACCATTTCTTTCCATTTGCCGTCACCATGGCTGCTGCCGATGGCGTCGATCACCGCCTGCACTTCCGCATCGATGTCGACTTTCTTCTCTGGTGTGAGGCTGTCGTAGCCCGGTTCGATCATCCGTGCGTTGGCCTGCACGCTCAGGTTGGGGTCCTTCTCGAGGTTGCCGAGGATCCAGCTCTCCCGCTCGGTGATGCACACATCGCGGAATTCGGTGGTGGCCAGCTCATAGCCCCAGTCGCGGAAGGCCCCTTCCGTGAATTTCATGATGTTGCCCTTGTGCACCAGGGTCACGTGGCGCTTGTTGCCCTCAAGGCGAAGGGCGTGCTGAATCGCCTTGCGGATGTGGCGTTGGCTGCCGTTTTTGCTCACCGGCTTGATGCCGATGCCTGATCCCTCGGGGATTTGGCGCTTTCCGAGCTTGCCGTTGGCGGGGATCACCACTTCGTTGAGGTGCTTGCGCAGCTCTTGGCCGACGGCGTCATCGGCTTCCCACTCCACCCCCATGTAGATGTCTTCGGTGTTCTCCCGGTAGACGATCACGTCCAGATCCTGGGGACGCTTGTGGGGGCTTGGGGTGCCTTCGTAGTAGCGGCACGGGCGCACGCAGGAATACAGATCAAAGATCTGGCGCAGGGCCACATTCAGCGAACGGATGCCGCCGCCCACTGGTGTGGTGAGGGGGCCTTTGATGGCCACGCCGTAGCTGCGGATCGCTTCGAGGGTGTCCTCGGGCAGGTACTGGTAGGTGCCGTAGAGGTCGCAGGCTTCATCGCCGGCATACACCTTGAACCACTCAATGCTCTTGCTGCCGCTGTAGGCCTTGGCCACGGCAGCATCCAAAACCTTTTGCGTGGCGGGCCAGATGTCAACGCCGGTGCCATCGCCCCGGATGAAGGGGATGATCGGGTTGTTGGCCACCACGGGTTGACCGTTCTCGAAGCGGATCGGTGTGCCCTGGCTGGGGGCGGTGAGCTTCTCGAACTGGGCCATGGCGGTTGGTCGGGCGTCAGCAGGCCGAGCCTATGACTGAGCCGGTAGCCCTACGGTTCCCGATAGTGCAAACCGCGCATTCATGGCCAGCGAGCAGGTGTGGGTGGTGGCGGCCTGCTTCAACGAAGCCGAGGTGATCAGCGCCTTCATCGAGAGGGTTATGGCCTTGCCGGATGTTGACCGTCTTCTGCTCATTGACGACGGATCGTCCGATGCCACGGTGGCGGTGATCCAAGCCTGGCAGCAGAGGCATGCCGACCAGGGCGTCACGCTGCTGGAGCTCACCCGTAACTTCGGCAAGGAGGCGGCGATGCTGGCGGGGCTGGACTACGCCAACGGACGCTGTGCCGCGGCGGTGTTGATCGATTCCGATCTTCAGCACCCTCCCGAACGGATTCCGGCGATGGTGGAGGCCTGGCGCAATGGCGCCGAGGTGGTCACCGCCGTGCGGGATGACCGCGATGCCGAAGGGCTGGTGAAGGTCGCCACGGCATCCTGGTTCTACCGGGTGTTCAACCGCCTGGTGGATTCGATCCAGCTTCAGGAGGGGGCCGGTGATTTCCGTCTGCTGAGTGCACCCGTGGTTGAGGCGGTGACCCAGTTGCGTGAGGCCACGCGTTTTTCCAAGGGGTTAATGCCCTGGACCGGTTATCGCAGCGAGGAGATCGCCTACAGCCGTGTGGCTCGCGCCGCTGGTGCCACATCCTGGAGCTCTCTCAAGCTCTGGCGCTATGCCCTGGACGGCATCTTTTCGTTCACGGTGAAGCCGTTGAAGGTTTGGGGCGTGATCGGTGTTTTCATTTCGTTCCTGAGCTTCATCTATGCCGCACTGATCGTTCTGCGCACCCTGGTCTTTGGTGTGGATCTGCCGGGCTATGCCTCACTGATCGTGGCTGTTCTGTTCCTCGGGGGGATTCAGTTGATTGGCATCGGTGTGCTGGGCGAATACATCGGCCGGATCTACATCGATGTCAAACGGCGGCCGCACTATTTCGTCAGAGCCGTGCATCAGGGCTCAGAGCTGTTGCGCTGAAGTCCACTCTTTTTGGCGGTGGGAGGAGTTGAAAAAGGCCACGGACTGCTGAAAGGTCTCCTGATCCATGCCCGATGCGGCATGGCGGCGGGCCGGGTGGATGAGCACAACGGGCCTTGATTCGCGAGGGATCGTGCTGGGGCTGTGGGCCGTGAGCCAGCTGCGACGCAACGCATTTCCGAACATCGATCCACTGAACAACACACCGGCGAAGCGCTGGTTGGTTGGAATCCCGGCCCGGCGTAGCCGGGGGATGGCCAGCCCGCTCAGCAGCTGCAGTACCAGCCACTTGATCAGCCCTCCTGTTTGCAGGCTGCGCCACCAGAGTTTCAGGGACAAGCCTTCCGGCAGTGGTTCCCGCGTCGTGCGCACCCAGGTAATCGATTCGGAACGGGCCAGATCCAGCACGGCATCCAGCACCAGGGGCACGAGATGGATGTGCTGGTGGCCATCGAGTCGGATCCGCTGAAGCCCGGTGAGTTGGCGGTAGCGGCTGATCTGCTGCAGCAGAACGGTGCGTAGCTGGGGTGCGATGCGTTGGTGTTGCCACGGCAGGATCGAGGCCAGCAGCAAGGTGCCGAATCCGGTTGGCAGATCCGGAGAGTTGGGCAGGCGATGCCCTTCGGTCAGGCAGAGGTGAAGCGTGAGTGGTGGTGGATCAGCAAGGTCGCGCCAGGCTTCGACGGCGGCAGCTGCACTTGGACCATTCACCAGAAGACTGGCTCCCTGGATCTGTCCCCTTCGGGCGAGATCGATGATCGCCGCATCAACCCCCTCAGCCAACCCGAGGTCGTCGGCATGGAGCAGCGGTGGTTGGCCGTTTTGTTGGTGGCGGGACTTGGCACTGAAGCGGGCCGCTCGACTCCAGATCAGTGCATTCAGCACCGTGGGTGTGAACACCAGCACCAAGATCGGGGCTTTGAGAAGCGGCAGCAGAGCGCAGACACTGATGTTGACGACGTACTGCAGCAGCAGCCAGCGACGGGCGAACTGGCGACCACCGGTCTCTTCCCGGAAGGTCAGTAAGGCGTGGCCGAGATACCCCGCTACTGAGGCGGCCAGGAAGGCGATGGGGTTGGCCAGGCTCAGGGTCATCCACTGGCCCAGCAGCAGCAGCACGCCAATGTGAACCGCGGCGGCCGTGCCCCCCACGACGCCGTACCGCAGCAAGCGGTTCAGCAGAGGCATCATGCGCATCGCTGGGGCGTGTCGTTGCAGCGTTGCAGCAGGGCCTCAATCAGCCGCCATGCTTTCTCCTCGTAGCGTTTGACGAAGTCTTCAAAGCTCTGGGCTGCCGCCTCATCGGCACCATCGGAAATCACCCGCAGCACAAGCCAGGGGACGCCCTCCTGCTCGGCCACCTGCGCGACGGCGGCGCCTTCCATCTCAACAGCCAGCAGATTGGGAAGGGCGTCCCGCAGCGTTTGCAGCACCGCGGGATCGCCGATGAAGCGATCCCCCGTTGCGATCAGACCGCTGCGTGGACATGCGAATCCGTCCAGTTCGCTGGCGCCGTGAGCCTCCTGAAGAGCGGTCTCGGCCCAGTGAAACCAGGCCGGCTGTGGTCGGAGCTGGTCCTGATTGAGCGCTGGCAGCGTGAACCGTGGGAACAGGGGTCGGGCATCCATGTCGTGCTGCACCACTGCATCGGCCAACACCACATCCCATTGACGCAGGGCTGGATCCGCAGCGCCGGCGACACCGGTGAACAACAGCAGATCGATGCTGGGATCGCTGGCGAGCAGACGTGTGGCTGCCCGCGCAGCGCTCACCTTGCCCCAGCCACTCCAGGCCAGGCTGAGGCGCACGTTGTCACCCCAGGATCCCCGATGGATTTTGAGATCTCCATGTTCGCTGCAGCTCAGGTCCTTGAGGTGGCTCAGATCGGAGCCGATCTCCTCCGGCATCGCGCCAAGCAGGGCAATGTGCAGCGGTTGCGTCATGGTTTCTTAAACCTCGGGCAACCGTAACGGCGACCTCTTGCATCTCCCTGCACACTGTGCGGAAGTCGGAGGGTCCAGTGAACGCGGGTGAGTCGGTACACAGCGTGGCCCGGATGCGAGCACTGGCCTCCACGATCACGCTGGTGCGTCAACAGTTTCCTGCTGCACAGGCCAACCTCAGCCCCTGGCGGGATGACCCGCAGACCCGGCAGTGGAGTGAGGAGGAATCGTTGGATCTTTCATTCCACTTTCCTGGTTGGAGTCCACGGCTGGAATGCCGCAGTTTGCTGATGCAATTGCGCATCAGCGAAGAGAGAGACGATGAACAGCTGCGTCTGCTGGGGGTGTTGATGCGGGGCATGACCTACGACGGCGAACGCTGGCGCCTGGCCACGGTCGGTGAGTGGCTGCCGGAAGGCCGCCATTTGCCCCAGCAGCAGCAGGTGAAGCAGCTTCAGCAGATCTGTCGCCAGTTGTTTGAACTGTTCGACGGACATGCTGTATCTGATACAGCGGCGTAACCCTTCGCAACGCTCAAGGCCACCCTTACGTGGACTGCTTATAGGGTCCTTCTATCGGTCCAATCACAAGCATTCATGTCCGTTGCACTGGCTGCCCAGATCCGTGAAGGCACGAAAAAGTCTCACACCATGGCCGAAAACACCGGCTTTGTGAGTTGCTTCTTAAAAGGCGTCGTCGACAAATCCAGCTATCGCAAGCTTGTTGCAGACCTTTACTTCGTCTATGAGGCGATGGAAGAGGAGATCGACAAGCTGGGTGATCATCCTGTTGTTGGACCGATTGGCAAGAAAGAGCTCAATCGTCGTGAATCTCTCGAGCAAGACCTCACCTACTACTTCGGTGAGGGTTGGAAAGAGCAGATTCAGCCGTCTCCGTCGGCAGTGGCTTATGTCGAACGGATTCATGCTGTTGCGAAGGAGTCCCCTGAGCTCTTGGTGGGTCACCACTACACCCGTTACCTCGGTGATCTCTCCGGTGGTCAGATTCTCAAGAACATCGCTCAGAAGGCAATGAATATGGATGGAGACGATGGTCTTCGTTTCTATGTCTTTGATGACATTGCCGACGAGAAGGCGTTCAAGACCCAGTACCGGGCTGCCATGGATAGTCTCCCGATCGATCAGGCCACGGCTGATCGCATTGTTGAGGAAGCCAACCATGCCTTCCACCTGAACATGAACATGTTCAAGGAGCTTGAGGGCAATCTCGTTGCCGCCATTGGCAAGGTTCTGTTCGGTTTTCTGACTCGACGTCAGCGGGCTGGCAGCACCGAGGCCGCCGCCGCTTGAGTTTTCGCTGGTGCCCACCGAACTGATTCGTTTTCTGGTCCCCGGGACCGGTCGCCGCTTTCGTTGTGGTGGGCTCAGCGTCGAACAGCAGACCGCCCGACTTGTAGCGAATCTGTGCCCGACCGAATTGGTCACTTACCGCGAGCGTTCACCCGATCATCCGTACCTGGATGATTGTCTTCGTCATGAGCCCCCTGATGCCCAAGTTGTCTGGGTGGTCAGCTGGGGTTTTGACGTTCCTGGTTTGATCCGTCGGTTGAACGGCCGTCGGGTTGTTTATCACGCCCACAGCAGCCAATACGGCTTTGGATTGCCGCCTGGAGTCCCGGTATTGGCCGTCAGCCGCAACACCCTGGGCTATTGGGGTGACAAGGCTCCCCGCAATCCCTTGTTCTTGGTTCCGAATGCCCTGGGCCAGGCTTGGCTTGACCGTGGCGACCGTTCGGCACGCCAAAGTCGATCCATCGATGTGCTGGTGCAAGCCCGCAAGAGCAGCCCCTATGTACTGAATCAGTTGGTGCCGGCGTTGCGGCAGGCCGGTCTTGTGGTGGAGGTGCAGGCCGGCTGGGTGGATGACTTGGTCGAACTGTTCAATCGCTCCACGGTGTACCTCTACGACTCAGCGGAGTACTGGCGCGGGCGCGGCGTGACCGAGGGTTTCGGGTTGCCGCCGCTGGAAGCGCTGGCTTGCGGCTGCGTTGTGTTCAGCAGCCTGAATCATGCCCTGGCCGACTACGGCGATCCCAGTCACACAGTGCATCAGGTCGGTTGTGGACGTCTGAGTTTCGATCTCGAGCGGATCAAGGGCGCTGTTGCTGCTCCCCAGAGCTGGCGCCCTTCATTCGACCGTTTGGAGGCTTTGCTGCAGGAATGTTCAGAAGCTGAGCTGCTGAAGCGCTGGCGAGACGCCTTCACTCTTCTGGATGCCCTGGAAGCTGCATCCGGGCCAGATCTGAGTAGTGCCCCCACGTGGCGGTTGCAGCTGCAGCAGCTGCTCTCACGGCTTCAGCGAGTGGTCAATCGGTTGCCCGTCTGGCCTTCCCGTTAGGGCAGCATGATCCCTGGCGCGTACGGTCACTGAAGAGGTTGATGCGTCGGTTCTGGCTTGGGAAAGATGAGCCGTCAGTTTCCGAGATTTTCCCTGCAGAGTCAGACTTGGAAAGATATTTCGGCGTTGCTGGGCAAGTTGCCGGCAAGGCGGAAACGGTTGGTCGGTTTTGTCCTTCTTGCATCGTTTTTTCAGGGCATCCTTGATCTTCTTCTGATTGCATTTTTAGCCCGATTTGTTGGCCTTTTTTCAGGCGCAAAGCTTGCAGATCGCTTGCCAGGAATTTGGGTTTTTGGTGGCGGAATTTTAGATCAAACGGGTTGGCTTTTGGCCTTATTGATTGCTTCATTCTGGCTTACATCTTTCGTGCGTTTTCTTGTGTCTTTGATGCAAAGTCTCCTGAGTGCGGAGATATGGAATGACCTCGTCAATCAGGTTTACCAAAATGTTCTCCAGCAGCGGTATGAATTTTTTATTGAAAACCGCACGGCCAATCTCTCTGAAAAATTCAATCGAATTCTCAATAGTGTTTCAACCAAGGTTGTGATTCCTTTGATTGCGATTGCCGGCAATGCTTTGTCGGTCACGTCTCTGTTGGTTGGTGTTGTTTTTGTCCTTGGCTATCAGGCCTTGGCCATCTTCTTGCTGATGTTGATTGCCTACGCAGTGGCTTCGGTGCTTATTACTCCTTATTTAAGGTTGGCGACCAAGCAGCGTGTTCGTTACGGCCGACGGATCAATCTTTTGCTGATGGAGTCGTTGCGATCCATACGGGATGTTCATCTGTACTCGGCTGATAAATATTTTGTGACTCGCTTTTCTTCGGATGGAGTCATCGCAAAAAGGTACGATCGACTGACGCGCTTGCTGCCTGATGTTCCGCGCTTTTTGATCGAGCCTGCTGGTGTTTCGATTCTGTTTTTGGTCGGTTTGGCCCCAGCTGTTTTGAATGGGGATTCCAGTGATGTGCGTAATGCGATTCCCGATTTGTTCGCAATCATGTTCACGTTGTTGAAGATTTCTGGGCCGCTGCAGAACACATTCCGTAGTCTGAACCGTTTGCGTGGTGGCCTACCTGAAATAAAAGATGCGCTGGACTTGTTGGATCTGAAGCCTGAGCGACTTCTTTTGTCTTCTCCTGGTGTACCAACCCCAGAAGGGTTAATGCCCCGCCGGCTGATTCAGTTGAATAATGTCAGTTTTTTATATCGGCGCAGCGAAAAATTAATTGTTGATGCAGTCAATCTCTCGATTCCGATTGGCTCCCGTTTTGCCTTGGTTGGACGCACGGGAAGTGGAAAAACCACAATTGCCCATCTGTTGCTGGGTTTGCTCCAGCCATCATCGGGTCAGCTCATGTTGGACGGCATTCCTGTGAGTGCGCAAGACTTGCCTGCGTGGCAGGCCAATTGCGCCTTGGTGCCTCAAGATATTCGTCTTTTTGATGGAAGTATTCGCGACAATGTGGCGTTTGGATTGGACAATGATTCGATCGACGATGAGGATATTTGGGCTGCGTTGAAGACTGCTCAGTTTGATGATGTTGTGGCTCAAATGCCCTATGGCCTCTACACCATGATTGGAGAAAATGGCGTCAAGTTGTCTGGGGGGCAACGTCAGCGTCTCGCGCTGGCACGAGCCTTTTATCGTGGTGCCAAGATTCTTGTCTTGGATGAAGCGACAAGTGCTCTTGACAACAGAACAGAGCATGATCTTCTTCAGGCCTTGGATCTGGTGGGGCGTCGCTGCACAACCATCGTGATCGCCCATCGGCTGTCAACAGTCAAAAAGTGCGATCGAATTGTCGAGATTGAAAATGGCAAGATCCACGCTCAGGGCGATTTTGTCTCTCTCTGCGAGAATTCGGAAACGTTCAGGGATATGTATCGCATTGAAAACACTTGATGGCAGATATCGTTCTGCTATCCACCGCTGACTGGGATCATCCCCTTTGGACGAACAAGCAGCACGTTGCCTGTGCACTCGCCGCTGAAGGTGAGCGAGTTTTGTACGTTGAATCCCTTGGTCTTCGCTCGGTTCAAACCAAAACACAGGATTTCAGAAGGATCCTACGGAGGCTGTTTCTTGGGCTGCGTTTCCTGCGGGCGGTGCGACCGGGGATCTGGGTGTTGTCTCCCTTGGTTGTGCCCGGTGGATCCCGTGGGATTGCGCTAAGCCTGAACCGCTTGATGATTCGTTTCAGCGTGTCACTGGCTTGTTGGTTGTTGCGCTTCCGTTCCCCTTGGCTTTGGACATACAACCCGCTGACGTTGCTCTATTTGCCGTTGAAAGGGTTCGAACTGTCGATCTATCACGCGGTTGATGCGATTCAGGAGCAGCCCTGTATGCCCAGGAGTTTGATTGAATCTGAAGAAGCCCGCTTATGTCGCTCCGTCGACCAGGTATTCACAACGTCGCCGTATCTCACTGAACGGCTGACAACGTATACAGAACGAATCTGTTACGAGCCCAATGTTGCTGACCGGGATCATTTTTCCGCATCACTTGAACTTCGTCATGACCCCACGTTCGTCTGTCCGCCGGAGTTGGTAGGAATTTCAGAGCCCAAAATTGGTTTCGTTGGTGCGATCAGCAGCTACAAACTTGATTTTGCGCTGATTCGTGCGGTCGCCGTTCGTCGCCCTGAGTGGCAATTCGTCTTCATCGGGCCACAGTCAGAGGGTGAGCCCAGCACGGATCTCTCGCAGTTGTGTGGTCTCAGCAATGTGCATTGGCTTGGCCCGAAGCCCTACAGCCAACTCCCACAGTTTTTGGCTGCTTTTCAGTGCGCCTGGTTGCCATTGCAGTGCAATCCATACACCCGCGCGATGTTTCCGATGAAATTTTTCGAGTATCTCTTCGCTGGGTTGCCTGTGGTCTCCACGCGGATTCATGCCCTTCATGCCTTTGAGGCTATTTGTTGTCTCTGCCCACCGGATCCGTTGGAGTTCAGCGAGCAGCTCCAACGTGTTTTGTCAGGAGAGGGTCCACGTCTCGATGAGCGATTGAGCGGAATTGAGGGTTACACCTATCAAAGTCGAACCCGTCGCATGCTGAAGCTGCTGCGTTCTCAAGGGGAATGCGTTGGATGAAGGAGCAGCTCTCGCTCCAGCTGGTTGCTGTCAAGAGATGGCTTAATCGCGTTGCCCCGCCGATTTTTGCGTTGCTGAAATCTTTCAACCAGCGGCGTGAACAGCTTTGGACCAGTCCGTTGGCGTATGTCTGTCGAAACAGCCGCCTGGGTCACGCGTTAGGAGTTGCTGTGTTTCGGCTCACGCAAGGGAGGCTGACGTCAGCTTCAACGAGCTATCTAATTTTCGATGGCAGCCTTCGCCTTCATCAGTATCAACAGGCTTCTTGGATTGCTGATGCGGCGTGGCGCCGGTGGCCGAATGCGATCGATGTTGTCTCGATGCAGTGCACCCTGGCGTTAAGGGCTGGTGCATTGCCTGAGGCCTTTGCTCTGATTGAGCGATCCCTGATTGCGTCGGACTATCGGGCTGTCGATCGGGTTCTTTTTCGCACCGGATCTCGCCCCCGTGATCTCCACCAAAGCGATGAGGTTTTTCGTTGGCTTTCGCATCGTGCCGACCTTGACCTCACCCGGCGCTCCTATGCGCTCGTCGCTGAGGCTTATCTGATTCTTCGCCTAGACAATTCGGCGCGCGCTCAGGAGTTGGTAGCCGCTTTGGAGGGCATCGCAGAGAAGCTGCGCAGCGACGAAGCAACAACCTGTTGTCCGCAGTCAAATCGGCAGAATCTTGGGAAGCTGTATGTGTCGATCAGCAGTGCTCTCTATCACCTCGCTCTTCTTCAGGGGGACATGCTTTTGCTGGCGCGGTGTTGGCAACGCTTGGCTGAATTCAGTCGTGCGATCGACAGGGATCAGATGAATGCTGATGCGTTGTTCCGCATGTCCAGCAACCTCGGGCGCGGTCTTGCCCTTGGCTTTCTGCTCGATCCGCGTGAATACGGAAGGGTTCGCAGTGATGCGTTGACCTTGTTGAACGCTTGGACGACCGCCAACGCTGCAGGGCTCGCCCCGAGGCGACGTGTCAGGGGAAGGACGCCTCAGGAAAACCATCTCCTATTCCTTGAGGCTTTGCAGCAGAGTTGTATGGAGCTTCACCGGGCGGGTGGTTCCGTTACCCCGCAGGCGTGCCGTCAGTGGGCGCGTCTGCTGAATCACTCCTCTGAAGGAAGTCTGAACGACACGATCGCGGCGTTGGTTCAGAGGCAACTCACCGAGCCCGAGCCATGACGGCTGCAGCACATCCGCCCAGGTCGGCACTTCTTTTCATTGATTCGCTCAAAATCGGTGGTGCAGAGCGCGTCACCCTTCAATGGGCCGAATGGCTGTCGGAGGGAGGTTGGAGTGTCACGTTGTTGACCTCAAAGTCTGCCAGCCACGACTTCTATCCAGTCCCCGCTGGTCTCCGCCGCGTGCAGGAGCCTGCCCTGCCAGGTTTGCTGGATCGTGCCTTGTTTTGGCCGTTGAAGCTCTTGCGCTTGCGCAAGCTGCTTCAGCGAGAAGAACCAGATCTCTTGATCGGGATGACGACGTTGCCATCGATCAAGTTGGCGTTGGCTTCGGTCGGTCTGTCGTCATGCCTGGTACTTTCAGAGCGCAACTACCCTCCGGCTCGGCCGCTGGCTTGGCGTTGGCGCCTGTTGCGTCGTTTGGCCTATCCCAGAGCTCATTTGCATTTGGTGCAAACGCAGGGCATTGCTCAGTGGCTCCATCAACGCGGTTTGGCCCGCCGCACAGCGGTTTTACCCAACGCGATTGTTTGGCCGATACCGCGTCTGGCTCCCAGGCTGAATCCGGAGAGTTGCGTTCCGCCGGGCCAGAAGTTGATCCTGGCGGTTGGAACCAAGCTTCATCAGAAAGGCTTTGATCGCTTGGTGGCCGCGTTCGCTGGCTTGCAGGCTGACTTCCCCGATTGGTCGCTGGTGATTCTTGGCATCGACGACGCGCCATATCGCGGCGTCAATCAGGCGGCCCGGCTGCGCGCTCTGATGGGTACCGAGTCCTCACGTTTGATCCTTCCGGGGAACGTCGGCAATGTGGGGGATTGGTACAAGGCCAGTGCCTTGTTTGTTCTCTCATCTCGCTTTGAGGGGTATCCCAATGTGTTGCTCGAGGCGATGGCCTCCGGTCTTCCTTGTCTGGCGGTGGACTGTCCCACCGGCCCTTCGGACCTGATTGATCCAGGATTGAACGGTTGGCTTGTGTCCGAGCAAGTCGCCTCAACCGACATGGAACAACCCTTGCGCCAGGCCTTGGAGGACACAGCTTCGCGCGTGGCCTTTGCGACCAAGGCTCAAGTGGTCCGCCAGCGCAATGCCCCTGAGAGCTTGCGACCTGTGTTTCTCGATTGGATGGGGGCTCTTTGATGCAACAGCCTCTGCTGACGGATTCAGGTCGTGATGATCTGTGGCTGGTGCTGCCGCATCTCGGAGCCGGGGGTGCTCAAAAAGTTGCCTTGATAGCCGCTCGCCATTTCGCTGCTCAGGGTTTGAAGGTGAAGCTGGTAACGCTCATCCCAGGGCATCCTGTGGCCCATGCCCTTCCTGACGGCATCCCTCTGCTTGAACTGGGGGCACCGACCCATCGCTCCTGGTGGGCCCGCGCTGGTCGTTTCAGCCAGGCGCAGCTCGACAAGCTGATCCGCTGGTTGTTTCAGCTGCAGCTGCGATGGCTCGAACGCTGGTTCGCAGCCCGTGTCTGTCCAGGGGGTCGGGGCCTTGCCATGCAGCTTTTTCGTGTGGGATCAGAGGCGACGGCTGGTTTTCGTCTCCGGCAGCTGCGCCGGCAGTTCCGCAGTCAGCTGCCCCATCGGGTTCTGGCCCTGCTCACCCGCACCAACATCACGTGCTGTTGTGCTGCCTGGGACCTTCCCATCCACCTCGTGGTGTCAGAGCGCAACGATCCCTCACTTCAGCTGCTCCCGGAGGTGTGGCAGCGCTTGCGCCCCTTTGCCTATCGCCGCGCGGATGTGGTGACAGCCAACACAGCCGGTGTTCTTTCGGCTCTGGAATCCATGGGGCCCTGGAATCGGCTGGCCTTGCTGCCTAATCCCTTGCCGGGTGCCCCCAGGGCTGGGGCACGTGGAGATCAAGCGAGCGCTGTTGGCTTTATCAGTGTTGCCAGGTTGGTGCCGCAGAAGGGACTGGACGTGTTGATCAATGCCTTGCCAAGGCTGAGCGGAGCCGCAGCGGAATGGCCCGTCACCTTGGTGGGTGATGGGCCCGAGCGCGAGATGTTGCAGCAGCAGGCGCAGGATCTCGGGGTTTCGGGTCGGTTGCGATGCATGGGGTTCCGCTCTGATCCGGAGCGGTTCCTGGCGGAGGCTGCTGTGTTCGTATTGCCCTCCCGTTTTGAAGGCATGCCCAATGCACTCCTGGAGGCCATGGCTGCCGGTCTGGCGGTGATCGTGACGGATGCTTCCCCTGGCCCCTTGGAGGTGGTTGAGCCGGGTGTGAGCGGTTTGGTCGTGCCCAGTGATGATCCGATTGCTCTCGCCGCCGCGATGATGAAGCTGGCCTCGGATCCAGTGAGTTGTCGGCGCATGGGTGCGGCGGCCAGGGAACGCATCGCTTCGTTGGATTGGCCCCAGTTGGAACCGCTTTGGCGGTCGATCCTGGCGTTGTCATGACCGCTCGTGTTCTGGTGTTGGCGCCGACCCGGCGCGCGAGGACGGAAACCTTCGTGCGCGCGAATCTGGCCCGCTTGCCGTTTGCAGTGGAGGCTTGTTTCGGGGATGAGATTCCTTGCCGCGAGCCCCTTAAAGCGCTCTATGGGCTTGCGGTACTGATCAGCAAGGTCTGCACCCGGTTGGGCTGGCTGCGACTGGCCACGCTGCCCGCTTCCATCGTGGCTGTGCTTTTGGTTCGACGTCACCGGCCGGATGTGGTGATGGTGGAGTTCGGCTTTCATGCCGTTCGGGTGATGGAGCTGGCTCGCACGGGAGTCCCCCTGGCGGTTCACTTCCGCGGTGCCGATGCCTCAGCTGAGCGCTATCTGAAGCGTCTCGAGCAGCGCTATCGCCGTTTGTTTCAGCTCACCTCTGCTGTGATCGTCAAGAACCAAATCATGCGGAGCCGTTTGATCGCCCTTGGCGCTCCGCCGGCACAGCTCGTGATTAGTCCATCCGGTGCCGATGAGCAGCGGTTTCAGGGGGCCACTCCTGCTTCCATGCCACCGCGGTTTCTGGCGGTCGGCCGCTTTGTATCCAAAAAAGGTCCGTTGGACACCCTGGAAGCCTTTGCCGTCTTGCGCGGCCTGACTGACCAGGCCGATTCGTGCCGCCTGGTGATGGTGGGTGATGGACCGTTGCTTCCTGTCGTGCAGGAACGGGTGCGCCAGCTCGGCCTTGAGCAGCTGGTTCAGTTCCCTGGCGTGCTTCCACCCGATGCGGTGGTGGAGGAGATGCGGCGCGCGCGGGCGTTTGTGCAGCATTCACGTACAGCGGAGGATGGTGATGAGGAGGGATGCCCGGTCTCCGTGATGGAAGCTCAACTTTGTGGTCTGCCCGTTGTGGCAACCCGCCATGGTGGGATTCCTGACGTGGTTGTGGATCATCAAACCGGTCGGCTGGTGGAGGAAGGCGATCGCCTGGCCATGGCGGAGGCCATGGCCTTGCTGGTGGATCGCCCGGATCTCGCGGCTGCTTGGGGTGCTGCGGGGCACCGTCGGGCTCAGGCTCAATTCACCGTGGCGCATCACGTGGATCAGATCACAATGCTCCTCAACGATTTGATGGGCCACAGCCGATGAGCAGCACGCGTTTGAAGTTGCTGCTGATCCGTGGTCTCGGCCACAGCGGCACGACGATGCTTGATTTGGCCCTGGGGGCGCATCCGCAGATCATTGGCCTGGGTGAGGCGGCGCGAATTTTGGCGACGCCACAGCCTGGTGACGAACATCGCGGGCCCAGTCAACTTCGTGGTGCCCATCGGTTTGAGCGGCGTTGCACCTGTGGTGCCATTGCCGCGGAGTGCCCACTCTGGGGACCTCAGCTCGAGTGGCTGCGCCTGCATGACCAAACGTCGATGCAGAAGAAAGTGCAGCGGCTGCTGACGGGTTCACCCCACGCCGGTGAGGCGGTGTGGCATGTGGACTCGTATCAGGACGATCTGGAGATGACGCGGCTGCCCGAGGCGATGTTTGACATCCGGATCATTCATCTCGTGCGTGATGTGCGCTCCTGGGTTCATTCCCGGGCCCAGGCAGGTCGTAAGGCAGGCCAACGCTTGCCGGCAGCGCGTCAGCTGGCCCGATGGTGGCGTGTCAATGCCAAGTTTGAAAGGGCTTTTCGCCAGTCTCCGTACCCGGTTTTTCGTCTGGGTTATGAGGAATTTGCGCTTCAGCCCCAGCGCAGTTTGCAGTTTCTCTGCGCCTGGTTGTCGATCGATTTCCAGGAGACGATGCTGGCTCCTGGTCTCAACAGCAGCAGCCACATCCTCGCGGGGAACCGGGTGCGTTTCGATGCGGATCGCAGCCGCACGATTGCTTACGACGGTGTCTGGTTGGGGGCGCAAGAACCAACGGCTGCGCATCTCGGCTTGCTCCTGCCTGGCGTTGCCCGGATGAACCGCCGCCTGGTCTATTCCAACAACTTGCTTTGCCGCTGATGGCCTTAGCCCCCCCGCCAGGTCATGGCGGTGGCCCAGTGCTGCTCAACTGCTAGATCCGGACAGCGTTCCTGCACAGCCGTCACCAAAGGGGCGAAGTGCCGGCCCAGGCGCTGCAACAGCTCCGGCGGAACCGAGGTGGTGGCTTGGCTGGCGTTTACCCGGTGGCTCAAATCGGGGATCTGCTCTGGGATGCCGAGATACCGGCATAAATCCTGATGTGCTGCTGGCGTGAACAGGGTTTCGTACAAGCCGATGAAGACCTTCGATTCAGCGAGTCCCCCCCGCAGTGCATCGAGGGTGGCGGGGTAATCGTTCCGAGGAGATTCACGCTTGAACAGCTTGATGCTGGCCTTATCCAGGTGCTCGATTTCATGCGCGGGTGTGAGTAAGCCACGCTTGCGCAGTTGCATGCGCTGCTGCGACAAAAACCGTTCCACTGGGTCGCGCATGATGAACACCGCCCGCGTTTGCACGCCGCGTTGCGCGAAGGCCTGCTGGATGCGCTGATAGCTCTCCGCTTTCAACCCGGCATACGAGGGGGTGATGTCTCCCGTCAGGCAGATCTGGGGTGGCTTGAGCAGTGATGCGAAGTAGTCGAAGTAGCGCTCGGGACGTTCGATGAACCGTGCCCGACGCCAGGTGCGCCACTTCAGCGGTGTGGGGTGCTTGGGCCGGAAGCAAGCAAAGCGTTCCAGCTCGAGAGCATCGAAAACGTGGTACTCCTTCAGAAAGCCGAAATCGGCGTCGCCTCGGCGTTGCAGTTGATCGTGCAGCCAGGAGGTTCCTGCTTTCTGGGCACCAACGCCGAGCAAGAAGGTTGCGTCAGAGGCCAAGACGTTCTGCCGATACAACGTGCATCAGTTGATGTTCAGGGTTGGCATGCCCTTTACCAGATCGTCGATGGCTTTGACCTGAGAGAGAAACGGTTCCAGCTGATCGAGAGGTAAGGCGCTGGGACCATCGCAACGGGCCTGCGCCGGGTCTGGATGAGCTTCCAGGAACAAGCCAGCCAGACCAACCGCCATGCCTGAACGGGCCAGGTCCACCACCTGGGTGCGGCGTCCTCCTGAGGCAGCACCACCTGGATCCCTGCACTGCAATGCATGGGTGACATCAAAGATCAGCGGCAGGTCATCGCAGGTTCGCTTCATCACGCCGAACCCCAGCATGTCCACCACGAGGTTGTCGTAACCGAAGTTGCTTCCTCGCTCGCACAGCAGCAGCTTCTCGTTCCCGCATTCGTAGAATTTGTCCACGATGTTGCGCATCTGTTCTGGGCTGAGGAACTGTGGCTTCTTGATGTTGATCACCGCACCGGTTTCCGCCATGGCGCGGACCAGATCGGTCTGCCTGGCCAGGAAGGCCGGAAGCTGGATGATGTCCGCGACCTTGGCGGCGGCTACGGCTTCCTCCGGACTGTGCACATCAGTGATCACTGGAATGCCATGGGTGTCCTTCACCGCCTGCAGGATTTGCAGCCCTTCCTCGAGGCCGGGGCCGCGGAATGAATGAATGGAAGAGCGGTTGGCTTTGTCGTAAGAGGCCTTGAACACCAGCGGAATGTTCAGCCTCCCGCAGACGTCTTTGTAGTGGCCGGCGCAACGCAGGGCAAAGTCGAGATCCTCGAGAACGTTCACACCACCCAGCAGGACGAAGGGGCGATCGTTCCCGAACGTGATGTCGCCCAACTTGATCTGATGCGCCACAGTTTCAAGCACGTCCATTGATCGGGGAGCCTACCCGCCTTCAATCAATTCGCTTCAGGGCTCCTGGTTGCAAGCCAGCTGGGCTGGCTTACTGGCTCGGAATCTGCTCGCCGTTGATCAACGATGGCGAAAGATCCGTGCGTACTGACGGTTTGGATCCTCTTGATACAGCACGTTGTAGTTGGAGAGATCAATGCCGTATTTGGTTAGTTTCTTGCCCGTGTCGATGTCGACTAAATAATCTCCGGACTGAGGTGTATAAAATTTTCCTTTTCCGATTCCGGCTTTGATGATGTAGCGCCTGGTGTCGATGTCGTAATACACAAGACGGTCGTAGGTGAGGGCTCTCATCTGGTCGGAATGTTTGAACCATCCTTTTGAGTAGATGAGGTTGACTGTTTCTCCATTCTCTTTGGCGCGTTTTGTGATGGCTCTGGCTTCGTTCAAGGTTGTACGCCATGAACGTTGTTTCCAGCTGATCAGTTCTGCGCGTTGTCGAAACGTGGCGGCTTGTCGATCTTCAATGTTTAAAAGCAACAACGTGGTGCCGAGGGCCAAGGCCTGAGCTTGGCGGCTGCTCATGCGCTGTTTCAGTTTCGGTGCTACAAGGCTTTCCCAGATCATCAAAATGTCGAGAACAGCGACAAACTGAATGGGCAGGCTCATGTAGTTGCTGCCTTCCAGGCCTACCAAGGCGTACAGGGCAATTCCATAGGCCAGCGCCGCAAAGTTGAGTCCGTCGAGTGCGGTGACGTTTGTTTGTTTGCGGCCGATTAGCCACAGGCGTGATGCGATGAAGCCCAGGAAGACGATCAGGCGAATGTCGAGTGCCAGCACTGAAAAGCCCAGATGTGCGTCGTAGCGCGGCACATCAGCGGCAAGGCTGGGAAGCGCACTGAGAATCGCAAACGAAGCCAGGAAGAAGAGCGCCAGGCTGGCAATTGCGATTTCCAAGGCATAAGCGTTTATCCATTGGGAGGTTTTGGTCGATCCCCATGTCGGCCGGCTCGGCATGACGCCGAAGCTGCCCGCAACGATCGTGGTGGCTGCAGGGATCACGGCCAGCAGCACTGCGGTGTCTTTGAAGAAAGGAATGAACAGTGCGAACAGCAGCGCGAGTCGGCCGTTGTACAGCCGGCCTGAGCTCAGGTAAACGCTGTAGTGATAGGCGTATAGCGCGAGTAAAAATGTAAGAAATCTCTCGCTGTAAATGAATTGAAAATAGTTGTAAGCGGATGCGCTGGTGAAGAGGAACAGCAGTGTTCCCATCAGGATGAGTGAAGTGCTGGTTCGGTTTTTGCTAACCCGTTCAATCAGCTTGCAGCCCAGGATGATGGTGGCGATGAGTTCAAGAGCGCTCACCAGTGACCAGATCTTGATGTAGGGCGTCACCCAGCTGAGCGCATGAAGATCTTGATGGGAGAGTGGATAGAAGCGAAAGTCGTTTCTCCCCATCGTTTCATTGATCAACTTTTCTCTGAGGCTGAAATTGTTCAGAAGCTGATCGCTGAAGATGTCGTCGTACCAGGTGAGAATCTCCTTGTAGAACCAGCTGCTTTCCTGCACCATCAGCACCACATAGATCGAGAGAACGATCGTGACAACTGGATGTTGTTTGACGAAATCTGTGACTGCGAATGGCCAGGATTTGTGTGGTCTTGGTTTTGTTTCCTGTGCGCTTGCGTTGACAATTGAACGAATCAGTAGTCCGGCGAGAACAGCCAAAACAGCGACAAATCCACCATGGGCGATGGCGTTGTATTGGCTCAGCAGAGACTCCTTTGTCGTGTCTGGAAGCGTGCTGAATCCGTTTGCGCCGTACTGCAGCCAGAGCGCCAGGACCGCGCTGACGATCAATGCGGTGCCAGACAGCGTTGACAGCCAGAAGCTCCAGCGTCGTTCAAAGACAGTTGTTGTCTTTCGCATTGCCTAGCGAATGTCTTTATTGGGTATGGACTTGACCAGCTCGACGACCTTGGTGTGGCGTCCGCCTGAAGTGGCTCCGCTGGGATCTCTGAACTGCAGAGCCTGGGGCAAGTCGAAGATCAGGGGAAGGTCATCGCAGCTGCGTTGGAGGCATCTAAGCACCACTAATCTCCATCCATGAGCTTTTTGGCCGGCCTCAACGACGCCCAACGACGGGCGGTGGACCATCACGAGGGGCCCCTGCTCGTGGTGGCAGGCGCTGGCAGTGGCAAGACGCGCGCCCTCACCCATCGGATCGCTCACTTGATCGGTGAGCACGGTGCCGATCCAGCTCAAATCCTGGCGGTGACGTTTACCAACAAAGCCGCCCGCGAGATGAAGGAGCGGCTTGAGCTGCTCCTGGCGCAGCGTCTGGCCCAGAACCAGTACGGCCAGCCCTGGAGCACATTGCCACCGGTGGATCAGCGCCAGTTGCGTTCACGCATCTACAGGGAGGTGACCAAGGAGTTGTGGATTGGCACCTTTCATGCCCTGTTTGCGCGGATGCTCCGCTACGACATCGACAAGTTCAAGGATGCGGAGGGACTGACCTGGACCAAGCAGTTTTCGATCTACGACGAAGCTGATGCCCAGAGCCTGGTCAAGGAGATCGTCACCCAGGAACTGCAGTTGGATCCCAAGCGGTTCGAGCCGAAAAAGACCCGCTGGGCCATCAGCAATGCCAAGAACCAGGGTTGGCTGCCGGACCAGCTCGAGGCCAATGCCGAAGGCCAGCGGGGCAAGCTCACGGCCGATGTTTATCGGCGTTACCGCAAAGCCTTGGCGGCTAACAACGCTCTTGATTTCGACGATTTGTTGTTGCTGCCGGTTCAGTTGCTCCAGCAGAACGAGCAGGTGCGCAGTTACTGGCATCGTCGCTTTCGCCACGTGCTCGTGGATGAATACCAGGACACCAACCGCACCCAGTACGACCTGATCAAGCTGTTGGTCACCGATGGCAAGGAGCCTCAGGATGTTGAGGACTGGTCCGGTCGTTCTGTCTTCGTGGTCGGTGACGCCGACCAGAGCATTTACAGCTTCCGTGCGGCTGACTTCACGATCCTGATGGGGTTTCAGGACGACTTCGGTGATCAGGCGCCGGATGACAGCACCCAAACGATGGTGAAGCTGGAGGAGAACTATCGCTCCACCGCCACGATCCTCGAGGCAGCCAATGCCCTGATTGCCAACAACAGCGAACGGATCGACAAGGTGCTTCGTCCCACCCGTGGGGAAGGTGAGCTGATCACGCTGACTCGGTGTGACGATGAGATTGCTGAGGCGGAAGCCGTGGTGCATCGCCTGCGCACCATGGAAGCCGCCAACCCAGAGCTGAGTTGGGGCGACATGGCGGTGCTGTACCGCACCAATGCGCAGTCCCGTTCAATCGAGGAATCGCTGGTGCGTTGGGGCATTCCCTACATCGTGGTGGGGGGACTGCGCTTCTACGACCGGCGCGAAATCAAGGATCTACTGGCCTATCTGCGGCTGCTGGTGAATCCGGCCGACACCGTCAGCTTGCTGCGGGTGATCAACGTGCCGAAACGGGGCATCGGCAAGACCACGATTCAGCGCCTCACCGATGCTGCTAATCAACTGGGGATCCCGCTCTGGGATGTGGTGAGTGATCCCGAAGCGGTGCGCTCCCTTGGCGGCCGTTCGTCCAAGGGTCTTCTGCAGTTCTGTGACCTGGTCAATGATCTGAAAGGCCGCAGCCGTGATGTGGCGCCGTCAGAACTGATTCAGCAGGTGATGGAGAAGAGCGGCTACGTCAGCGAGTTGATTGCCGATGGCACCGATGAGGCTGATGAGCGTCGCCGCAATCTTCAGGAACTCGTGAATGCCGCTCTGCAATACCAGGAGGAAAACGATGAGGGCGACCTGGAAGGATTCCTGGCCACGGCGGCCTTGTCCAGTGATGCCGATAGCAAAGACTCCGCTGCCGATCGCGTCACCTTGATGACGCTGCACAGCAGCAAAGGGCTCGAGTTCCCTGTGGTGTGTCTGGTGGGTCTTGAACAGGGTCTGTTCCCCAGTTATCGCTCCCTGGATGACCCGGCCTCGCTGGAGGAGGAGCGCCGGCTTTGTTATGTCGGCATCACCCGCGCCAAGGAACGCCTGTTCCTCTCCCATGCGAGTGAGCGACGTCTCTGGGGTGGCATGCGGGAAGCGGCCGTGCCCTCGGTGTTCCTCTCTGAGCTGCCGGAGGCTTTGATTCAAGGAGACATCCCGCAGACCGGTGGTGCGGCGCTTCGGCGTGAACGCCGCCTCGACCGGCTCACGCGCGTGGACCGTGACAAGCCCTCATCGGCCCCCGCCAATGCCGTGCGTCGCCGTCAGGCTGGCCCCGCCCCCGGCCGCAGTTGGCAGATCGGCGATCAGGTCATCCACGCCAGCTTCGGGGTTGGTGAAATCACCCACACCTTCGGCAGCGGTGAGAAGGTGTCGATCGCGGTCAAGTTTGCGGGGATGGGACCCAAGATCCTGGATCCGCGCCTAGCGCCGATTGAACCCGTGACCACCGCTTAACCTCCTCCCCAGCCATCAACGGACTGTGTCGACCTCCAGCCAGCCGATTCCTATTTTTATCGGCTACGACCCAAGAGAGCGGGCGGCGACCAATGTTCTGATCGATAGCCTTTACCAGAACAGCAGCCTCCCGCTGGCGATCACCCCGCTGGTGACACCCCAGCTGGAGGCCCAGGGGTTGTTCCGGCGCGAAAGGGATCCCAAGCAGAGCACGGCGTTTTCCTTCACCCGATTTCTTGTACCCCATCTGATGGGCTATCAGGGCTGGGCCCTATTTATGGATTGCGACATGCTGTGCCGGGCTGATATCAAGTCGCTCTGGGATCAGCGCGATGATGCTTACGGCGCCATGTGTGTTCAGCACGAGCATGTGCCAGGCGAGACCGTGAAATTTCTCGGTGAGGTGCAGAGCGCCTACCCGAAGAAGAACTGGAGTTCCCTGATGCTGCTCAACTGCAGCCGCTGCACCAAACTCACGCCCGACTACGTGAACACGGCAACAGGGCTTGAGTTGCACCGCTTCCACTGGCTGGAAGGTGACCACGAGATCGGTGCCATCCAAGGCGGTTGGAATCATTTGGTGGATGTGCAGGCTCCGCCGGAGTCCGAGCAGGTCTCCCCGATGCTGCACTGGACCTTGGGCGGTCCCTGGTTTCGCGAACAGCGCACCATGGGTGGGCCACTGGCCGCTGAATGGTTCAGTGCCCGCGACGATGCAATGAAACTCTGGGATTGATGGCGATTCGTAAGTGTGTGGTGGCCGTTCCGGCACGGCTTCAGTCGTCGCGACTGCCCAACAAGGTGTTGGCTGATATCGGCGGCCAACCGATGATCCAGAGGGTTTTGGAACGCTGCCGTCAGGCCCGCAGCGTTGAGGCAGTGGTGCTCTGCACTGATAGCGCCGAGTTGCAGGCCCGCGCTGAGGCGTGGGGGTTTCCGGTGCTGATGACTGCGGAATCCTGTAGTTCCGGCAGCGAGCGCATCGCATCGGTGGCCCACCCCCTCATGGCCCTGGCCTGGGGGGAAGCGGATCCCGTTGCAGCAGAGACGGCCGTGATCAACGTTCAGGGCGATCAACCATTCATTGATCCCGCCGTGATCGACTCGATTGTCGAGGAATTTCGGCGTCAGGATCCGGTGCCCGCGGTGGTAACCCCTGTTTACGGGCTGAAGCCTGAATCGGTTCACAACCCCAATGTCGTCAAGACCCTCTTGGCCCACGACGGCCGCGCCCTTTATTTCTCTCGGTCCGCCATCCCCCACGTGCGCGATGTGGCCGAGGCGGATTGGCATCAGCACACCACCTACTGGGGGCATGTGGGGATGTATGGCTTCCGGGGAGACGTGCTCGCCGCCTGGGATCAGTTGCCTGCCTCCCCGTTGGAGGATCTGGAACGGCTTGAGCAGCTGCGGCTGATCGAGGCCGGCCTCACGATTGCCACCTTCCCGGTGGAGGGCACATCGCTGTCGGTGGACACCGCCGAACAGTTGGAACAGGCCCGGGCCATGGTCTGACTTCAATCGTTGCGGTCTTTCCAGCCGTCGCGGCGCAGGCGTCCCCAGCGGCCACGCCCCTGAAGGATGCGTTCCGCCAGCTCCCGTACGGCCCCATGGCCCCCCCGGCGATCAAGCACCGCGTCGGCACCCTGGCGGACGGGCCGACAGGCGTCGGCAGGGGCGAACAACAGGCTCACCACCGGCCGAACGGCCAGATCGTTGAGGTCATCTCCCACGAAAGCCGTTTGCTCGGTGCTCACTCCCAGTTGGTTCTGTAGGGCGGTGAGGGCGGCAGGCTTGTCCTTGATGCCCACCAGGCAATGCTTGATGCCCAGCTGCCGGGCCCGTACCTCTGTCGCTCCTCCCTGGCCACCACTGAGAAAGGCGATGTGCAGCCCCGCCTGTTGCAGCAGGCGGATTCCCAGGCCATCGCGCACATCAAAGCGTTTGCTCAGCTGCCCCTCGGCGTCGAACCAAAGGCCCCCATCGGTGAGTACACCATCCACATCCAGCACGAGCAGCTGAATTGTTTTCAAGCGGCGCCGCAGCAACCACCACCTCAGCCCGTTCATGCGAGACCGGCCTGCACCAGATCATGCAGGCGCAGCAGGCCTATCAGTTGTTTCTCTTGATTGACGACCGGGAGCACAGAGATGGGTTTGCGTCGGTTGCGCTCCATCTGCTCTAAGGCTTTCACCACCAACACATCTGCCTTGACCGTGATCGGATCGGCGGTCATCAGATCCTTGGCTCTCAGATGGGTCCAGGTTTCAGGGCTGTGATCCTGCAGGGCACGACGCAGATCGCCATCCGTGAGGATGCCGAGCAGGCCTCCGGGGCTGTCGGGATTTTCGACCCAACCACTGCCGATGCCATCGCGCGTCAGGCCGCCGATCACATCGGGTAAGGGGGTCTGGGGCTGGAGGGGGTGCAGTTGATTGGCGGGCACCATCAGGTCGGCTGCCGTGAGGGTCAGCTGCTTGCCCAGGGATCCGGCGGGGTGATTGAGGGCGAAATCTGCCGGTGAAATGCCGCGCCGCTCCATCCAGACCGCCGCCAGGGCATCACCGATGGCCATGGCCACGGCTGTGCTGGCGGTGGGGGCCAGATTCAGGGGGCACACCTCACGGTCCACGCCGGCTTCCAGCACCACGTCACTGCCGCGGGCCAAGGATGAGTCAGCTCGCCCGACGATGGCGATCCGTCCCGTTCCTCGTCGGGTCAGGTGCGGTAGCACCTCTAATAACTCAGTGGTTTCCCCGCTGTTGGAGAGAAGCAGGCAGACGTCCTCGGCTGCCACTACGCCCAGATCGCCGTGGAGCGCGTCTGTGGGATTGAGGAACAGGGCCATGAGCCCAATTGAAGAGAACGTGGCCGCGATTTTGCGGGCCACGATGCCGCTTTTGCCTACACCGGTGATGACTAGCTTGGCCTTGCGATCTGCACAGCGCTCCAGCAGGGCGAGGGCCGCTTCCACTTGGTCGCTGCTCAACCGTTCGGCAGCGGTGGCGATCGCTGAGGCTTCCTCCTGAAGGCAGCGGGTGAGAGCGGACAAGGACGTAATCCGTGATGATCAACCCATTCTCCTGCACGCCACGCAATGGATCTTCCAGGTGTGCCGTCTTCGGTTCTGGAGGCATTGCAGGGCGCTGCGCGATCCCTCGGCATTCCGCGTCTGGCACTGGTTGGTGGGGTCGTGCGGGATCAGTTGCTGCATCAGCGCTGCGGTCGCGCCTGGTCAGGTGTTCCTGATCTGGACTGGGTGGTGGAGGGAGATGCCGCTGCGCTCTTGGAGGAACTGGTCCGCCAGTGCGGTCCTCGTCGCATCACCGATGTTCAAGAGCATGGGGCCTTCGGCACGGTGGCGTTTCAGCTGGATGGGATCCCCCTGGATCTGGCCATGGCGCGACAAGAGCATTACCCAGGCCCCGCGGAGAATCCCGTGGTGCGAGCAGGCACCCTGCAAGCTGACCTCGCGCGCCGGGATTTCACGATCAATGCGATGGCCCGCGATCTGGTGGCCGGTGAGCTGATCGATCTTCACCATGGCCAGGAGGATCTGGCCTCAGGTCAGCTGCGTTTTCTGCATGGGAGCAGCGTGCACGACGATCCCACCCGGGTGATTCGCGCCGCCCGCTACGCAGCGCGGCTGGGTTTCCAGCTTGCTGAGGAGAGCCGTGCGCAGATTTGCAGCACCGTTGCGCAGTGGCCCTGGCCCTGGGCTTCGGGCGATGCGGTGTTGTCGGCACCGCCGGCCTTGGCCAGTCGACTGCGGATGGAGCTGGAGCGGCTGCTGGAGCGGGAACCCTGGGCGGCTGCTCTTGATCTGCTGGCGGAGTGGCAGGCACTGCCGCTGTTGGATCCGCAACTTCAGCAGGATCCACACCGCATCGAGCGGCTGCGCTGGGCTCGACGTCTGGGCCTCCCCTTGATGCCGGCGTTGCTCTTGGGAGCAGCGGACCCAGTCGCGGTGGCGCAAAGGCTGCAAATTCCTGGCAAGCAACAGCAATGGCTGCAGCAGTGTGGGGCTATTAGCGACTGGCTGGCCGACACCCCCCCGGCTTTGCAGGCCAGCCCGTCGATCTGGTCGACGGCCCTTGAAGATCAGGGTTGGCAGCCGGAGGCGGTGGCGCTGGCTGTGACCCTCCGGCCAAGGCAATGGAAACCGCTGCTGCGCTGGTGGGGCCGCTGGCGCAGGATTCAGGCGCGGCAGACGGCGCGCGACCTGATCGCCGCTGGTTGGCAGCCGGGCCCGGCGATCGGTGCAGAGTTGCGTAGGCAGCGCAGCGCAGCCCAGGACAGCAGCCGATGAAACGCAGCTGGCTTCTGCTGGTGGTGGCTGTTTGCCTGGCCTTTGGCCTGCGGGCCTTGTTGTTGATCGATGCCACGGCGCTCTGGAGCGATGAGCTCTACAGCGTTGGCAAGAGCTTTCAGCCCAGCTTCAGCAGCCTGCTGGCGATGCTGCGGGAGGACACCCATCCCCCGGCCTACTACGGCCTGCTTTGGCTGTGGGGGCATCTGGTTGGCCAGAGCCCGGTCAGCCTTCGCCTGCTGTCCTGGTTGGCTTATCTGGCGGGTGGCCTGGTCATGGTCCGTCAGGCGATGGCCCTTGGCCGGGAGGACATCAGGTCCAGGGTGGCGGCGGTGGCAGCGCTGCTGGTCTTCTGCAGCCCCTATCCGATCCGGTTCGCGATCGAGGGCAAGAGTTATGCCGTGCTGGTGCTGCTGGTGGCGCTTGCCTGGTGGTGGCGCCGTTCGGCTCGGCCGTTTGCCTATGGCGCTGTGGCTGGGCTGGCCGGACTAACCCATTTTTATGGGTTGTTTCTGGTGTTGTCGGCCGCGGCTTGGGATGGCTGGCAGCGTCGCTGGACCGTTGCCGCTGCCGCCTTGATTGGCGCCCTCCCAGGCTTGGCTTGGATGGCCTACGCCGCGGACTACCTGTTCAGCTCCCGGGCCGGCAGCTGGATCGGTGCACCGGATTACGCGTTGCTTGAAGAGACCTTGGCTCGCGGCCTCGGCCTCTGGCCGCTGCCCAAGTTGGCCTTGATTCTGCTGTTGCTGGTTGCTCTGCGGAGCTGGGGAGGGCTGCGCCGTTTGCCGTGGCCAGAGTCGGCTTTGCTCGATCAAAGCGGTCTGATGCCGTCATTGCTGATGGTGCTCGGAGTTGTTGCTGTGTCGTTTGTGAAACCGATGGCCTTCAGCCGTTACTTCGTCGTGCTGCTGCCGGCTGTGGTGCCCGTCCTGGCGGCGCAGATCGGTGGTTTGGAGCTCAATCGCTTTGGCCGTGGCTGTGGTCTTGTTGTGCTGGGGCTGATGTTGGCCAGCTGGTGGGGGCCGGGGTTCAGCGAGCTCGATGCCGGCGTCGGCGGTGTGCGGGAACAGGACCAGTTCCGTCTGATCAGCCAGCGCACTAGTGGGCTGGCTGATCGCTACAGCCCCCGCGAGCGTCTGTTCAACCTCAGCGACCGGATGGAGGCGGCGATGGGTCGGATCCCTTCGCCTTCAGCGCCATGGGGGGGAAAGGCGGATCTCAAGCAACGGCTGCAGGAGCAGGATCAGCCGCAGCAGATCTGGTTGGCTAGCAGCGGGCCGCCACCGGCCATGGCGCGCAAGCTCAAACCCCTGGAATCGCAGCTTGAGCAGGCGGGGTTTCACTGTGAACCGCAAGCCATTGACCTCACCCATGCGCGGCTGCTGCGCTGCCGATCTGAAGCCATGGGCCGTTCTGAGTGAGCTGTGCTGCGGCTTCGCTGCTGCAGGCCAGCAGCAGGGGGCCACAGGTTTGGGGGTCCACCAGCAGCTCCAGCAGGGCCGCTGAAGGGTGCTGCTCCAGCTGAACGGGGCCCTCCAACCACCGCCAGGCGGTCCGGTTGGAAGGAGCCAGTGTGCTGGAAACGCCGCGTTCGAACAGCTCCAGGGCTCCGGCGTAGGCAGGGATCGCAGGGCCGTCCAGATGGATCGTGAGTCCTGGTTTGTTCTGGAGCATCTCGCCCAGATGCCCGAGCAGGCCGAAACCGGTGATGTCGGTGCAGGCGTGAATGTCCTTCCGGACCGGCTCCACCTGCTGAAGCAGCGTGTGCTGGCTGCACGCCATGCCCCGCAGCGCAGCATCCAGATCAGGAGCTTTCGTGGCGCCGCTCATGGCCCCTGCAAACAGCACACCGGTCCCCAGGGGGCGACTGATTAGCAGGGCATCACCTGGCCGCAGCCCTGATTTCAGCCAGGGCGGTTTGCTGCTGCTGCCGTTCACCGTGAGGGTGACCTGTACCCCGAGGCTTGCCGGCAAGGGTGCGGCGCTGCGCGACTCCATCGTGTGTCCACCGATCAGCTCGGCGCCCTGTTCATCCAGAACCGAGCGGATGCCGGCGAGGGTCTGCACCAGCAGCTCCTGCTGATCGTTGGCCGGGATCATCGGCAGCGTGATCGTTGCCATAGCGCTAGAGACCTCAGCACCGCAAGCCCATAGATCAGAGCAGGCATGCAGGGCCGTCAGACGGCCGTTAAGCCAGGGGTCACTCACTAGGGCCGGAAAGCCATCCATGCTTTGCAGCAGCTCTTGATTGCCAGGGAGAAGAGCGGCGTCTTCCGGCTGCCCCCCCAGCCCTACCCGTTCCAGGGCTGCGCCTAGGGGTTGTGCGGGCAACTTGGCTGCGCAACCCCGGCAGGCCATCGGAGCCGCATCGGGCATCGTCGGCGGTCGCTGAAAGCCGGCCATGAAGGCGCGGTCGATGCGTTGCTTCAGGCGCCAAATCAGGGGGGATGGCCCCAGCCGCCAGCTCCCCCATCGCGCCCAAGCGGCATCCTCATGACTGCCGATCAGCTGCAGCGCTTCACGTTGTGGCTGCCAGGGACGAAGTGGTTGGCCCTGGCAAGCTGCTTCCAAATTGGTGGCCAAGGGGCGCCCGGCTCGCACTGCCCACACCCCCGATGCCGGGCGGGGCGCTGCGCTGATGACGGCACAGTCCCCGCTGGCGAACAGTGATGGATGTCCTTCCACCCTCAAGCAGCGATCCGTGCGGATACGGCTATCGGGATCCACGGGCAGACCGGACGTCGCGAGCCATGCCGGTCCCTGACTTCCCGTGCAGATCAGGCTGGGTCCGCTGTGGTGGCTGTCGTCGTTCACCAAGGCGATGCGTGCTTGTTGCAGCACCTGTTGGAGGGCTGGATCCAGTTGTCCGCTGCGCTGTTGCAGCTGAAGTGCCCTCTGCGGCCAGCGGCGTCGCAGCGCCAGAACGACTTCCAGGCCGGCGGCTCCCGCCCCGATCACCCGCAGGGGCCGAGGGTCGTTCGCCTCTTCGCTCTTCAGAAAGGCGAGTGAGGCTTCTAATGGCTTGATCGGAATCCCCATAGCGCTCGGTCGGCTTACGGCGCCCACATCCAGGCTGAGCCAATCGAAGTGGAGTTCGGGCCGGTCACGAAGCCTCAGACAGTTCTGTTGAGGCGTTAGTCCGGTGATTTCCGCTCTCAAGAAAGCCACTCCGGCCCGATCGCAGAGCTGGCGCAGGTCAATGGCGAGTTCGTTGGGGCTGTAGATCCCAGCAATCAGGCCCGGCACCATCCCCGAGTACAGCGCTGTGCTGGTGCGGTTCACCAGCACGATGTTTTGCTTTGGCCGCTGTTCCGGCTGCATGGCCCAGCGTTTCAGCACAAGGGCATGGCTGTGCCCTCCGCCGGCCAAGACCAGCAGGCCGCCTGTGCTCATGTGGGGCCTCGGTATCCGGATGGATTGGCCTGTTGCCAGGCCCAGCCATCGCGGCACATCTCCTCCAGTGTTCGTCGGGCACTCCAGCCGAGCACGTCCTGGGCCTTCTTGGGGCAGGCCTCCAGGCGGGGCACATCGCCGGCGCGACGCTCCACAACCTCGTACGGAATGGTGAGCCCAGTGGCGGCCTCAAACCCTTGCACCACCTCCAAAACGCTGAGCCCACGGCCCGTGCCGATATTGAGGGTCAGGGAGTAAGGGGTTGGCTGCTGAAGCAGGTGCTCGAGTGCCTTTCCATGGGCCTCGGCCAAGTCCATCACGTGTAAATAGTCGCGGATCCCCGTCCCGTCGGGTGTTGGGTAGTCCTGGCCAAAGATGCGCAGCTGTTCACGGCGGCCGGCGGCCACCTGGGTGATGAAGGGGAACAGGTTGTTGGGAATGCCCATGGGGTCCTCCCCGATCTGGCCGCTCGGATGAGCTCCTACAGGATTGAAGTAGCGCAAGGAAGCCACCCGCCATGGTCTAGAGCGGCAGAGGGCGCTGAGCATCTGTTCCACGGCCACTTTGGTCTGGGCATAGGGATGCACTGGAGCGGTTGGCATGTCTTCCCGCAGCGGGAAGGTGTCTGGCTCTCCGTACGAGGTTGAGGTGCTGCTGAAAACTAGGGTTCGGCAGCCGTGAGTTTGCATAGCTGCCGCAAGAATCCGGCTGCCATTGACGTTCACATCCCAGTAGCGCAGCGGATCTTGCACGGATTCGCCCACGGCCTTGAGTCCGGCGAAATGAATCACGCCATCCACAGCCCCGGCAGCGCGGAAGGCCTGATCCACAGCGCTGGGGTCGCGCACATCTCCCTTCACCAGAGTCAGCTGGCTCGACCCCGCCAGTTCCTGCACACGACGCAGTGCTTCAGGACTGCTGTTGTCGAAGTTGTCTAGGACCACAAGCTCGTGGCCCTGCTCCAGCAGCACAACGGAGGTGTGACTTCCAATGAAGCCTGCACCGCCGGTAATGAGGAAGCGCCGGCCCATATCTTCAGTCCCTTTGATCAGCTGATTCTGAATCAGCTTGATTGCAAAAACCTGCCTTCCTAAGCGAAACAACCTAGTTTTCGCTTATTGCACTGGACTTGTGAACACCGGAAAGGTGGTTCCGAAATTGCAACAAGCAATTGGCGCCGAGGGCCAGGCCTTACTCGACCGGTTCAACCTGCTCAAGCCCTTGGTGGAGCAGATGGTGATCAGCGAGGCGATCGCCGATGTTGTGGTCTCCGCAGAACAGTTGGAGCGGGCTCGGCTTGGCTTCCTCCACCAGCGTGGGTTTGACGGCATGGAGCAGTGGGCGGAGCTGCTGGCGCAGCTAGGGCGCAGTGAGGAGGAGGTTTTGGAGCGTTTGCGCCACGGGATCCGTCGCCGCAGCTTGATGCGGGAGCATTTCGCGGCCAAGGCGGAGGCACGCTTCCTGGAACGCAAGAGCGAATTGGATCAGGTGGTGTACAGCCTGCTGCGAATCGAGAACAGCTTCCTAGCGCGAGAGCTTTACTTACAGATTGAATCCGGTGAATCCAACTTCGCTGATTTGGCCAAGCGCTACGCCGAGGGACCGGAACGCAACACCAACGGAATCGTGGGCCCCGTTTCCCTTACTCAGGCGCATCCGATCTTGGTCGAGAAATTACGGGTGTCTCAGCCTGGCGTCCTGTTGGAACCTTTTCGTATCTCGGACTGGTGGCTGGTCGTTCGGTTGGAGCGTTACTCGCCGGCAACGTTCACCGATGAGGTTTCCGACCAAATGTGCCAAGAAATGTTCGACGCCTGGGTCGATGAGGAAACCGCCAAGAGCTTGAGCAAGTTGGCGTCCGAGACATCAGAACCACTGCCCATCAGCGATTTCAGCGACTTCAGTATTTCCCGATGACCCAGTCACGCTATTTCCCGTTGCTGGAGCATCCGGCGTTCTGTGACTTGTCCGATGCCTCGGCTTCCTCCTTGAAAAGTGGCTGCAATTTGCTCCGTTTCGAACTCGGGGGGCAGCTGTGTGACTCCAATGACATCGCAGCCCGGATACTGGTCATCCTCCAAGGTCAGGCCAGGCTTGTCGGCCGTCATAACGGCCGCCTCACCACCGTGGGCAAGTTCGGCCCTGGCAGTGTGATCGGGGCCGCCAGCCTGCTTTGCGGTGCCCCGTGCGAGAACGTGATCGCCGCTGAGGAGGTGATTGCCTGCGCCATCTCGGATGAACTCTGGCGTGAGCTTTATTCCAACGAAGCTTCTTTTCGTCAGTGGTGTGATCAGCAGCTCTGGCCACAGGAGCTGCTCAAGTTGTTGGAAGTTCTTGAGAAGAACACCCCGGAGACCGACAGCTCCGCCCTTGAAAAGCTCGAGGATGCCCTTCAATACTCCGAGCGTTGTTTCCCGGAACCAGCTGCGGTGGATGCTGCTTTAGCTGCAGGGAAGCTGCTGTATGTCACCAGTGCATGGGGCGACCTGATGGTCGGTCAGCCGGTCCGGTCATCAGTGGATCTACCGGTCTGCGAGCCGTTTTCGCTTCGGCTGGTGTCTCTGCCCGCCTCTGGTATCTCAGATCAAGCCGGAGAGGAGAAGGGAAACAGCGGTTCGCTCGCCCCCGTTGCATCGATCCAGGACGCTGAGGTTCTGCCTCCCGTGAGCAGCTACAGCCCGGAGCGGAATTTGGTCGACAGCCTGAGGCTGATCCGTGCAGATGGTCCGCTTCAGGAAACTCTGGCTTGTTTCCAAATGCTGGCGCAGCTGATGAAGCTGCCGTTTCGCCGTGATTCGATCGAGAAGGTGCTTCAGGACTATCTTCAGCGCGGTTTTATCCCCAATCTCAAGCTTTGCGGACAGCTGGCGGCAAGTCTGGGTCTGCACGTGATGGCAGCACGGGTGCCGGCGGGAGCGGGGACCCGGCTGCAGGTGCCCTCCATGCTGCCCTGGCAGGGTGGATTCGCTTTGGTGATCGCCAGCAACGAGCGGGGTCTGAAGCTGGCTTCGCCCAAGCAGGGCATGGTGACTCTGGATCCGGATGATCTGACTGAGCAGTTCCCTGAAGGGATCGAGCTTTTGCTCATGGAGCGGTCCAACGCCACCCCCGATCAGAAGTTCGGGCCCGGTTGGTTCTGGCCAGCTTTGAAGCGCTATCGCGGCGTGCTGATTCAGGTGCTGGCCGCCAGTTTTGTGGTTCAGCTGTTCACCCTCGCTAACCCGTTGCTGATCCAGGTGATCATCGACAAGGTGATTACCCAGCGCAGCCTGGACACCTTGCAGGTGCTGGGAATTGCCCTTGTGGTCGTCACCATTTTGGAGGGTGTGCTTAGCAGTCTCAAGACCTTCCTGTTCGCGGAAACCACCAACCGGATCGACCAGCGCCTCGGCGCAGAGGTGATCGACCATCTCCTGCGTCTCCCCCTCGGCTACTTCGACAGTCGCCCTGTGGGTGAACTGGGAACCCGGGTGGCTGAATTGGAGAAGATCCGCAATTTCCTCACCGGTCAGGCCCTCACAACCATCCTGGATGCTGCTTTTTCCGTGATCTACATCGCGGTGATGGTGCTCTACAGCTGGCTACTCACCTTGCTTGCCCTCTCCGTTCTGCCGATTCAAATTGGTCTGACCTTGCTTGGGGCGCCCCTATTTCGCCGTCAGTTCCGGGCTGCTGCCGAAGAAAACGCCAAGACTCAGAGCCATTTGGTGGAGGTGCTGACCGGCATCCAAACGGTGAAAGCCCAGAACGTTGAGATGGTCAGCCGCTGGCGCTGGCAAGAGTTCTACTCCAAGTACATCGCCCGTACCTTTGAGAAAACGATCACCGGCACGGCCCTGAACCAGACGAGTCAGGTGCTCCAGAAGATCTCTCAGCTGATGGTGCTCTGGATCGGTGCCTCCATGGTCTTGAGTGGTGATCTCAGCCTCGGCCAGTTGATCGCGTTCCGGATCATCTCCGGTTATGTCACCCAACCTTTGCTGCGGCTCTCAACGATTTGGCAGAACATCCAGGAGTTGCGCGTCAGCTTTGAACGGCTTGCTGATGTGATCGATACACCGGAGGAATCCGATGAGGTCGACAAGTCCAAGGTGATGCTCCCTCCGCTGGAGGGAGAGGTGCGGTTTGAGAACTTGTCGTTCCGCTTCCGCCCCGGTCAGCCCCAGGTGCTCAAGGACGTGAATCTCGAGATTCCCTCCGGCACTTTTGTGGGGATCGTCGGTCAGAGCGGCAGCGGCAAGAGCACGTTGATGAAGCTGCTACCCCGGCTTTACGACCCCGAGAAAGGTCGGATCCTGATCGATGGCTACGACATCGGAAAGGTCGAGCTCTATTCCCTGCGCCGACAGATCGGCATCGTTCCCCAGGATCCCCTGCTGTTCAGCGGAACCGTGAGCGAAAACATCGCGCTTACCAATCTGGAGGCCTCCAGTGAAGAGATTGTTCGAGCCGCGCGTCTCGCCAACGCCCATGACTTCATCATGGATCTGCCCAGTGGTTACAGCACCCCCGTGGGCGAACGTGGGGCAGCACTCAGCGGGGGACAGCGACAGCGGGTTGCCATCGCCCGCACCCTGCTGAGCAACCCCAAGCTGCTGGTGATGGACGAGGCCACCAGCGCCCTCGATTACGAAACCGAACGGAAGGTCTGCGACAACCTTCTGGACAATCTTGATGATCAAACGGTCTTCTTCATCACCCACCGTCTGTCGACCATTCGTCAGGCCGACATGATCGTGATGCTTCATCAGGGAGCCGTCGTTGAAGTCGGCACGCACGATGAATTGATGACGCATCGCGGTCGCTACTACGCCCTTTACCGCCAGCAGGAGAGCACCTGACCATGAAGCTCAATCCGCAAAACGTGACAACTTTGGTCAAGCAGGGCTCTAGCAATCTCTTCGCGACGTCCCGAGACTTTTTTCGACGTTTCGATCCTGGCGCAACACAAGACGTCAGTCATGTCGAGACCTACGACGAGTCGATTCTCCAGCAGGGGCGCTTCTGGATGGGCACCGTCACCTGGACCTTGATTGGCACCACCGTGTTCGGTGTGGGTTGGCTGGCCTTGGCACGGACCGAGGAGATCGTTGTGGCGCCAGGCCAGTTGAAGCCGATCGGTTCCGTGCAGGACATTCAGATGCCTGTGGGTGGTGTGGCCGATCAGATCCTCGTGAAGGAAGGGGATCAGGTGAAGGCTGGCCAGGTGCTGATGAAGCTGGATACCGAATCCAGCGAGGAACAGCGGAACAGCCTGGAAAAGACGATCAAGCTCAAGAAGGAGCAGTTAATTCTGAAGGAGGAGGAAAAACACAATTATTTGCAGGTCAACCAGGAACAGTTGTTGATGCTGGAGAACAACCTTGAGCTTCACGCTGAAATTCTGGAACGCTTTGACCAGTTGGAGGCAGTGGGTGCTACTTCGGAATTGCAATACCTCAATCAGCAGAATGTCGTTGAGGAAACTCGTGGCAAGTTGATGCAGAGCAAGGCCGACCGCCTGCGTCAAATAGCCGTTTTGGATCAACAGACCGCCCAGTTGAAGTCGGAGCTCGCCGATCTCAATGGTCGCTTGGTGCAGACCAAGGTCACCCTTCGCTATCAGCAGCTCAAGTCGCCTGTGGATGGGGTGGTCTTTGATCTCAAGCCCACTTCCCGTGGTTTCACGGCGCAGTCCACCCAGACGGTGATGAAGGTCGTGCCCGTGGGTTCGCTCGAAGCCAAGGTGGAGGTGCCAAGTAACAAGATCGGTTTTGTGCAGGTTCCCCCAGGTTGCCCTGAGAAGCGCGAGGCCTGTATGAATGCCGATATCAGTATCGACTCTTTCCCATCCAGTGATTTTGGTGTTCTCAAGGGAAAGGTGATCCACATCGGTTCTGATGCTCTGGAGCCGGATCCCCAGGAGCAGCGCCAGGAATTCAGTTTCCCGGTCACGATTCAGCTGGATGATCAACAGCTGAAGCTCCAGTCTGGTGCCTCGCTGCCTTTACAAGTGGGCATGAGCCTGACAGCCAATATCAAGTTGCGCAAGGTCTCCTACCTGCAGCTTCTGCTTGGTGAGTTTCAGGACAAAGCGAAATCACTGCAGCGTCTCTGACCGGTGCGGATTCTCTTCGTTCATCAGAATTTTCCAGGCCAGTACGTCCATATCATTAAGCGCCTGGCCCAACACGGTCAGCATCGGCTGGTGGCCTTGGGCCTCAATGCCTTGGACCACGGCCGTGGCATCCCCGAGAGCCTTAACCATCTCCGCTACCGCCTTGATCGCGGCAACACAGAGGGGGTTCATCCTCTGGTGATGGAAACGGAAACCAAGGTGATCCGTGCCGAAGGCTGTGCCAGAGCTGCTCAACAACTTAAAGACAAGGGATTTGTTCCGGATCTGATTTGTGCGCACCCTGGCTGGGGTGAACCACTGTTCCTCAAGGCGATCTGGCCGGATTCACCGCTTCTTTGTTACCAGGAGTTCTTTTACAACGAGCAGGGATTCGATTCCAATTTCGATCCGGAATTCCAGGAGGATCGCGACTGGCATGGTCAGGCGAAACTCACGATGAAGAATGCCTACCTCCATCTAACCCTCGAGCAGGCGGATTGGAACATTTCACCCACCCATTTCCAGGCCAGCAGCTTCCCTGAGCACTGTCGTCGCCGGATCAGTGTCATTCATGACGGAGTCGACACTCGCAAGGCGGTCCCTAATCCATCGCCCACACCGCTCACCCTGCCCGACGGCACTTTGCTGGAGAAGGGGCAGCCCATCGTCACGTTCGTGAACCGATGCCTTGAGCCCTATCGGGGCTGCCACACCTTCATTCGTGCCATTCCCGAGCTGCAGCGTCTGCATCCTGAGGCCCGCTTGGTGGTGGTCGGTAAAACCGAGGGGGTCAGCTATGGAGCGGCCTGCCCTGATGGGGAATGGCGAGACCAGTTTCTGGCGGAGATCGATGGCCAGTACGACCCCACTCGGGTTCATTTCACCGGCACCCTCCCTTACGAGCAGTTCATCCCGTTGTTGCAGCTCAGTGCTTGCCACGTCTATCTCACCTACCCCTTTGTGATGAGCTGGAGCCTGCTGGAGGCCATGGCCTGTGGTTGCCCCGTGGTTGGTTCGGACACGGGACCGGTGCGGGAGGTCATCCGCCATGGCCAGAACGGCCTGCTGGTGAATTTCTTTTCTCCAGGTGATCTGGCAGCCGCAGTGGCAGAGCTGCTGCAGGACCGTGAACGCGCCGCAGCGTTTGGCCAGGCAGCACGCCGCACGGTTGAACGCACCTATGACCTGAATGCCTGCGTTACCCGACAGCTGGCCTTGATGGATCTGGTGGCCAGCGGCAGCATCGGCGTTTGAGGCCACCCGGCAGACTTAGGCGCTGTACCTGCATCCTGCACGTGAGTCAGCTCCAGAGCCTCAGGGGCATGGTGGATCTGCTGCCGGAGGCGCTTCACCGCTGGCAGGCGGTGGAGGCCATGGCTCGGGAGCATTTCCAGCGTTCAGGGTTTGGCGAGATTCGGACGCCGCTTCTGGAGACGACCGATCTGTTCTGCCGTGGCATCGGTGAGGGCACCGATGTGGTGGGCAAAGAGATGTACAGCTTTCAAGACCGGGGCGATCGCTCCTGCACCCTGCGGCCGGAAGGTACAGCATCGGTGGTGCGTGCTGCCATACAGCACGGCTTGCTCAGCCAGGGTGCACAGAAGCTCTGGTATGCGGGGCCGATGTTTCGCTACGAGCGCCCCCAGGCCGGCCGGCAGCGTCAGTTCCACCAGATCGGTGTGGAGTGGCTGGGTGCTGATACTGCCCGCAGCGATGTTGAGGTGATCGCTCTGGCTTGGGACCTCCTGGCCAGCCTTGGGGTTGGGGGATTGGAGCTGGAATTGAATAGCCTTGGCACTGCGGAGGACCGCCAGGCCTACCGCAATGCACTGGTGGCCTGGCTCGAACAGCGGTCTGACGCTTTAGATCCCGATTCCCAGGCCCGGCTGAGCACCAATCCGCTGCGCATCCTGGATTCCAAAAACAAAACCACTCAGGCGCTGCTGGAGGACGCGCCAACCTTGGCGGATGCCCTTTGTGATGCCAGCCGCGAGCGTTTTGAAGGTGTGCAGCGCGGGCTGACCGCCTTGGGAATTCCCTTCCAGCTCAATCCGCTTTTGGTGCGGGGTTTGGATTACTACAGCCACACAGCCTTTGAGATCACCAGTGATCAACTCGGGGCTCAGGCCACCGTGTGCGGTGGTGGTCGTTATGACGGCTTAATCGGCCAGTTGGGAGGAGCCCCGACCCCCGCCATCGGTTGGGCTCTTGGGATGGAACGGTTGATGCTGGTGCTGGAAGCTGCCGCGCAGGCTGATCCTCAGGGTGTTGCTGCCCAGCTGACAGCACGGGTATTCCCCGATGTCTATGTGGTGAATCGTGGTGGAGACGCTGAGCCTGCTGCTCTGGCCTTGGCACGTCACTTGCGAGCAGCTGGGTTGTGGGTGGAGTTGGATGCATCCGGCTCCGCCTTTGGCAAGCAGTTCAAACGGGCGGATCGCAGCGGGGCGCGCTGGGCCGTGGTGCTCGGCGATGAGGAAGCCAAGCGTGGTGAGGTGCGCCTTAAGCCGCTGAAACAGAAGGCTGAGGAATTCACCGTTGCGCTTGCGCCAGTTGCCGCGATTGTGGAGAGACTGCTCAGCCCTTGAGGATGCAGATCCACCTCGTTACTGGCGGTGCCGGCTTTCTCGGCTCGCACTTGGTCGACCGGCTGATGGAAGCCGGTGAAGAGGTGATCTGTCTGGACAACTACTTCACCGGGCGCAAGGCCAATATCGCGCGCTGGATTGGCCATCCCCGGTTCGAACTCATTCGTCACGACGTCACCGAACCGATCAAACTGGAGGTGGATCGGATTTGGCATTTGGCTTGCCCTGCCTCGCCGATTCACTATCAGTTCAATCCCGTCAAGACCGCCAAGACCAGCTTTCTCGGCACGTACAACATGCTGGGGTTGGCCCGGCGGGTAGGCGCGCGGCTGCTGCTGGCCAGCACGAGTGAGATCTATGGAGATCCTGAGGTTCATCCTCAGCCTGAGAGTTACTGGGGCTCCGTCAATCCCATCGGTGTGCGCAGTTGCTACGACGAGGGCAAGCGCATCGCCGAAACGCTCTGTTTTGACTACCAGCGTATGAATGGTGTTGAGGTGCGGGTGGCGCGCATCTTCAACACCTATGGCCCGCGCATGCTCCCTGATGACGGCCGGGTGGTGAGCAATTTCATTGTCCAGGCCCTGCGGGGCGAGCCGCTGACGCTGTATGGCGATGGCAGCCAGACTCGTTCTTTTTGTTATGTCACCGATCTGATTGAGGGCTTGATCCGCCTGATGAACGGCGACCACACCGGCCCGATCAACCTCGGCAATCCCGATGAATTCACGATCCGAGAGCTGGCTGTGCTTGTGCGGCAGCAGATCAAGCCGGATCTGCCGTTGCTGGAAAAACCTTTGCCGCTGGATGACCCTCGCCAGCGGCAGCCGGCTATTGACCTTGCCCGTCAGGAGCTGAATTGGCAGCCGACTGTGCCACTGGAGCAGGGTCTTGCTCCCACTATCGACTCCTTCCGTAATCTCCTCGAAATCGCCAAAGGCTGCGGGACGTGACGATTCAACGGATCTGCTGCATCGGTGCGGGGTATGTGGGCGGTCCGACCATGGCGGTGATCGCCGATCGCTGCCCGCAGATTCAAGTGCAAGTGGTGGACATCAACCAGGCGCGCATCGATGCTTGGAACGACGCCGACCTCAGCAAGTTGCCGGTGTATGAACCCGGGCTGGACTGCGTGGTGGAACGGGCGCGGGGGCGGAACCTGCATTTCTCTACCGATGTGGCGGCTTCGATTGCGGCTGCAGACATGGTGTTCATTTCGGTGAATACGCCCACCAAAACCAAGGGGCTGGGAGCCGGTCAGGCCAGTGATCTCCGCTGGGTGGAAGCATGTGCCCGTGAGGTAGCTCAGGCGGCCACCGGTCACACGATCGTGGTGGAGAAGAGCACCCTGCCCGTGCGCACGGCTGCCGCAATCAAAACCATCCTGGAGGCAGCCAGTGAGGGAGAGGATCAGCGCACGTTCTCGGTGCTCTCTAATCCCGAGTTTTTGGCGGAGGGAACGGCCATCCGCGATCTGGAGGCCCCTGATCGGGTGTTGATTGGTGGTGATGATTCGGCATCGATCGATGCCCTTGCCGCGATCTACGCCCACTGGGTTCCCGAGGAGCAGATTCTGCGCACCAATCTCTGGAGCAGTGAGCTTTCCAAGCTAACGGCCAATGCCTTTTTGGCGCAGCGGATCAGTTCGATTAACTCCATTGCTGCCTTCTGCGAGGCAAGTGGAGCCGATGTTCGCGAGGTGGCCCGGGCGATTGGCACCGACAGCCGGATCGGCCCGAAATTCCTCAATGCTGGGCCGGGGTTCGGTGGTAGCTGTTTCCAGAAGGACATCCTCAACCTGGTGTATCTCTGTCGGCATTTCGGCCTGCCGGAGGTGGCGGATTACTGGGAGAGCGTGGTGGCTCTGAACACGTGGCAACAGCACCGCATTGCTCGGCTAGTGGTGGAGAAGCTGTTTGGCACCGTGACCGGCAAGCGGTTGGCGATTCTTGGTTTTGCTTTCAAAGCCGACACCAACGACACCCGCGAAGCGCCGGCGATTCGCATCTGCCGCGACCTGTTGGAGGAAGGTGCTCAGCTGGCCATTCACGATCCCAAGGTGGCTGCTCACCAGATGGTCCAGGACCTTCAACAGGATGCAGCGCCCAAGCTGGACGCTCTCAGTGGAACTGGCAATTGGGTGGAGGCCGGCAGCGTTGAAGATGCTGTGATGGGGGCTGATGCCGTGCTGGTGCTCACCGAATGGCAGCAGTACTGCGATCTCAATTGGATGGTTCTGGCTGGCCAGATGCGTAAACCGGCATGGGTTTTTGATGCCAGGGCTGTTACTGATCCCGGACAGGTCAGAGCGGCGGGCCTCACCCTCTGGCGTGTGGGGGATGGAGAAGGTTGATGGCTAAGACTGTTCTTGTAACTGGTGCGGCCGGTTTCATCGGTGCGGCACTGTCGCAGCGGCTGTTGCAACGCGGTGATCGGGTCGTCGGCCTCGACAACCTGAACGACTATTACGACCCAATTCTCAAACAAGCTCGTCTGGGTCAGATCGAATCTGTTGCGCCTAAGGGAGCCTGGCGCTTCGAGCGAATGGCTTTGGAAGAAGGTGAAGCTCTAATGGGACTCTTCGCTGAAGAGAAGCCTTCTGTTGTGGTCAACCTGGCGGCTCAGGCTGGTGTTCGCTACTCCCTGGAAAATCCTGCGGCTTACATCCAGAGCAATTTGGTGGGCTTTGGTCACATTTTGGAAGGCTGCCGCCATCACGGTGTAGGCCACTTGGTGTATGCCTCCAGTAGCTCGGTCTATGGCGGCAATCGCAACCTGCCGTTTGATGAGCGGCAGCCGGTGAACCATCCGGTGAGCCTGTACGCGGCCAGCAAGAAGGCCAACGAGTTGATGGCTCACACCTACAGCCATCTCTATGGAGTGCCGGCCACTGGTCTGCGCTTTTTCACGGTGTATGGCCCCTGGGGTAGGCCAGACATGGCTCCGATGCTATTTGCCAGGGCGATCCTGGCCGGTGAGCCGATCAAGGTGTTCAACCACGGCAAGATGCAACGCGACTTCACCTACATCGATGACATCGTTGAGGGCGTGATGCGATGTTGCGATAAGCCAGCAACTGCCAATTCTGAGTTCGATCCGCTTGAGCCCGATCCAGCTACCGCGGCGGCACCGCATCGGGTGTTCAACATCGGTAACAGCCAGCCCATCGAACTGTTGCGTTTCATTGAGGTTATGGAGGAAGCCCTGGGTCGA
>Ga0189289_10220_pt1 | contig 45905 bp, 52 predicted proteins | sample UW106minimetaG_FD_130313 | JGI IMG/M metagenome (GOLD analysis project Ga0189289, IMG submission 130313) | Marine microbial communities from the Costa Rica Dome - UW106 mini metaG | ecosystem: Environmental > Aquatic > Marine > Oceanic > Photic zone | place: Costa Rica: the Eastern Pacific...
AGGCACACCACGCAGACCATCAAGCTTGCTGAAGACCTCCATCTGCTTCCAGGGCTCGGGCAAGAGCAGCTTGAAGGGGTCAACAGGCAATGCACTGACGTAGGCATCGGCGGTGAGATCGAAGCTCTCCTTGCCCTTCAAGCCGCCGATGTGGAAGGCCGCTACAGAACCATCCTCATTGAGCTTGATCTCCCGCAGGGGACTATTGAGGTGCACTTCCCCTCCGAGTGATTCGATGTGCTCAACCACCGGCTGGCAAAGCCGCTCCGGGGGCGCGCCATCGAGGAAAGCCATCTTGGAGCCGTTCTTCTCCTGCAGGAAACGATTGAGCGCTGTGAGCACAACCGTGGCAGAGATTTCATCGGGATCGATGAAATTCAGCGCCTTGCTCATCGCTAAGAACACTTCATCGTTCACCCGTTCGGGAATGTTGTGGACCCGCAGCCACTCGGTCCAGGAATACTTGTCGCACTCTTCGACATACCCCTGACCCCGGAGCATCGCAGGCACAAGGCCCAGGCCGAAGCTGATTTTCTCAGGCCAGCTCAACATGTCGTTATTGCCCAGGATCGCGGCCACACCATTCACAGGGGCTGGCAGATCAGGAAAATCAAAGCGGCTGTAGGTGCCTGGTTCCTCCTGCTGATTGAAGATCATCGAGTGGCTCTTCCATTGCAGCCGGTCTTCGATGTTCAGCTCCTTAAAGAGCTGCAGCATGTTCGGGTAAGCGCCGAAAAAGATGTGCAGGCCGGTCTCGTACCAGTCGCCGTCTTCGTCTTTCCAGGCTGCGACCTTGCCGCCGAGAACATCCCTGGCTTCGACAACGATCGGCGTGTGGCCGGCATCCGCCAGATATTTGGCACAGGAGAGTCCTGCAAGACCAGCTCCGGCAATAGCGACGCGCATGCGGCCGTCTCGAAAGTGAAACCAACCTTAAAAGGGCCTGACCCCCGTTCGCTTCTTAAAGTCGTGACAGCTTTCCCGTGGGCGCGTCTTGGCTGACACCCTTCTCAAGTGCACCACCCGCCACGTGCGCCTGTTCACAGCGGCCCTCCAGGATGAAGATCTCGTCCCTTCGGACGACCAACTCACCTTGGACCTGGATCCCGACAATGAATTCCTATGGGACGACGCCAGCCTCACCAAGGTGCAAGGACGCTTCAAGGAACTGGTGGATGCCGCGGCCGGTGGCGAACTGAGTGACTACACCCTGCGCCGCATCGGCACCGACCTGGAGGGATTCATCCGGCAGCTGCTGCAGGCAGGAGAACTGAGCTACAACACCGATGGCCGTGTGCAGAACTTCTCCATGGGCCTGCCCCGCACCCCTGAACTGTTGTGACCCGCTCGCGGTACGACCGAGGTAGTCGCGGGCCACGGGACAGCCGTTACGACCGGTCTGAGCGGGATCGTTACGCCCCCCCGCAGCGTGGTGGATACGGGCGACCACCAGGTCCCCCACCGGGAGGTGGATCTCAGGGGCCCTTCCAATTCAGCACCCTCACCGTGGCCGTTTTGGCAGGCGTTCTTGTAGTGGGGATCGGCATCGGCAGTGCTGTCACCAGCACGACTCAAGGTGACCAAGGCAACATCGCCAGTTCCCAGCAACTGGACATGGCTGTGCCGGACCCGGAATTCTGCCGGCAGTGGGGGGCTAGCGCCTTCGTCATGGACATCGAGATGTACACAACGCTCAACCCTTCCAGCAGCTTCGTGACCCAGCCAACGCTGCAACCGGGTTGCGTCATCCGCCGGGAAAACTGGTCGGTGCTGCGCAAAGAGGGTGCCATCAGCTCCGAGCAGGAGCGTGAATGCAAACAACGGATGAATACCTTCGCTTACATCGGTTCTGTGCGGGACAAACCCGTGGTGCGCTGCGTTTACCAAACCGACATCACTCAGAACAAATTCCTGACCCGGGGCGTGGCTGACGACTCGGTCGGTTTGACCCCAGAAGCAGATCAGTTCTGAATCAGCGGCTCCCCCATCACCTCAGGCACAGCTTTTGGTGCCTGGCGTATGGGGCTGTCGGCACTGGCAAAGACAGGTAAGACGTCATTGCGAAAGGCCACCGAGGCCCGTGAGCAGTAGCGGGCGGGATGGGTGATCAGCTTGAGCTGGCGCCGCACCTGCAGATCGGCCACTTGAGGGCGGTGAATCGTTCCCGCCGATAACTCCCGCTCAATCGACACCACGGGAACAAAGGCGGCACCGAGGCCCGCCTGAACCGCATTCTTGATCGCTTCCAGCGAATTCAGTTCCATGTCGATGCGCAGGCGCTGCACATCCAGGCCGGAGCGGGCCAGGAGCTGATCGACCATCTTCCGGGTGGTCGATTGCGCATCCAGGCAGACGAAGCCCAGGCGATAGAGGTCTTCCTTGGTGAGTTCAGCCAGTCGGGCCAACGGGTGCTTCACCGGCAGCACAAGCGCGAGCTCGTCACTGGCGTAGGGGACCACCTGCAGCAGTTCATTGAGTTCCGCCGGCAATTCACCGCCAATGATGGCCAGATCGATCTGGCCATTGGCCACACTCCAACCGGTTCTCCGGGTGCTGTGGACCTGGAGCTGCACCGACACCTCCGGGTATTTCTGGCGGAACAAGCCGATCATCCGAGGCATCAAATAAGTGCCTGTCGTCTGACTCGCCCCCACGATCAGGGACCCACCTTTGAGGTTGTGGAGATCATCCAAAGCCCGACAGGCTTCATGGCACTGGCTGAGGATGCGATCGCAGTAACTCAACAGCAAATGGCCGGCTTCCGTCAGCTGTGCCTTGCGCCCGCCGCGATCGAACAGCGACACCTCCAGTTGCTTCTCCAGGTTCTGGATCTGAAGGCTGACGGCGGGCTGGGTGACGTAAAGACTGTCGGCGGCTTTCTTGAAGCTGCCCTCGCTAACAATCGCGCGAAGGATCCGCAGTTGGTCGAGGGTGAACGGCAGATCGGCCACCGCGGAACACCCGGGGGAACGTTTGAAATTTAGGACTGCCGGGGCCGCCAGCCAGAATCACGCCCTTCCCAGGCAGCCCCTATGGCCTCCACCCACCACAGCAGCATCGTGATGTTGGTGCTGCTGATCCTGTTTGCGGTGATTCACAGCGGTGGGGCAGCACTGCGCACCCGAGCTGAGGCCGTGATCGGAGCACGGGCCTGGAGACTAATTTTTGCCGCGGCAAGCATTCCCTCGGCCGTGGTGGTGATCGGATGGTTCCTGGCCCATCGCTACGACGGGGTACGGCTGTGGAATCTTCAAGGCGTCCCCGGGATGGTGCCTGTGGTGTGGATCGGAACAGCCGTCAGCTTTTTGTTTCTCTACCCAGCCACCTAGAACCTGCTGGAGATCCCGGCGGTGCTCAAACCGCAGGTGCGTCTTTACGCCACAGGGATCATCCGCATCAGCCGGCATCCGCAGGCCATCGGTCAAATTCTCTGGTGCCTCACCCACGGCCTCTGGATCGGCAGCAGCTTCATGCTGGTGACCTGCGTCGGCTTAATCGGTCATCACATATTTGCCGTCTGGCATGGCGACCGGCGTTCGAAAGCTCGCTTCGGTGAAGCCTTTGATGAACTCAAGGCCAACACCTCCATCGTGCCCTTCGCCGCGGTTCTCGATGGACGCCAGCAGCTCCAATGGCAGGAATTCGTCCGACCCGCGCAACTCGGCATCGCCATCGCCGTCGGCGTCTTTTGGTGGGCCCATCGCTTCATTCCGACCGCTGCAGGGTTGATGCGCAATTCAGCACTCCAGAACCTCCTGGGCTGAGCTGCCTACACTCGCTTCAACCTGCTGCTTGCGGATGCCCTCGGCCGAGGAACTCGCCTGGCTCATTCCCGTTTTGCCCCTGTTCGGCGCCGTGCTGACAGGGTTGGGATTGATCAGCTTCAACCGCACGATCAACCGATTGCGCAAACCCGTTGCGCTGCTGTTGATTTCCTGTGTCGGTGCAGCTGCGGTGCTGAGCTACAGCATCCTGTTCAACCAGCTCAACGGGGCCCCACCGGTCGAGCATCTATTCGTCTGGGCCAGTGCGGGCAGCTTCGTTTTGCCGATGGGCTACGTGGTTGATCCGCTTGGGGCCGTGATGCTCGCGCTGGTCACCACCATCGCCCTGCTGGTGCTGGTGTATTCGCATGGCTACATGGCCCACGACAAGGGCTATGTGCGCTTCTTCACCTACCTGGCTCTGTTCAGCAGCTCCATGCTGGGGCTGATCATCAGTCCCAATCTCCTGGAGATTTACGTCTTCTGGGAGCTGGTGGGCATGTGCTCCTACCTGCTGGTGGGCTTTTGGTACGACCGCGATGGTGCCGCCCATGCAGCCCAGAAAGCCTTTGTGGTGAACCGAGTCGGTGACTTCGGCCTGCTGCTGGGAATCCTTGGCCTGTTCTGGGCCACCGGCAGTTTTGATTTCCAGGGCATCGCCGATGGTCTGCAGAACGGCCTGGCCAATGGAACGGTGGCCCCATGGGCAGCACTGCTGCTCTGCTTGCTGGTGTTCATGGGTCCGATGGCCAAGTCGGCTCAGTTCCCCCTCCATGTCTGGCTGCCCGATGCCATGGAGGGTCCGACACCCATATCAGCCCTGATTCACGCCGCCACGATGGTGGCTGCAGGCGTGTTCCTGGTAGCCCGCCTCGATCCGCTGTACGCCCAATTCCCCGTCATTCAAACGGTGATTGCCGTCGTCGGCACAATCACCTGCTTCCTGGGGGCCTCCATCGCCCTCACCCAAATGGACCTCAAGAAGGGGCTGGCTTACAGCACCGTCTCCCAGCTCGGTTACATGATGCTGGCCATGGGTTGTGGAGCCCCGGTTGCTGGCATCTTTCACCTGGTGACTCATGCCTTCTTCAAGGCCATGCTGTTCCTGGGTTCTGGCTCCGTGATCCACGCCATGGAAGAGGTGGTGGGTCACGAGCCTGTGCTCGCCCAAGACATGCGTCTGATGGGTGGCTTACGCAAAAAGATGCCAGTCACCTCGATCACCTTCTTCATCGGTTGCATCGCCATCAGCGGCATTCCTCCCCTGGCTGGCTTCTGGAGCAAAGACGAAATCCTTGGTCAAGCCTTCAACAGTTACCCCCTGCTGTGGGTGGTGGGCTTCATGACTGCAGGAATGACGGCCTTTTACATGTTCCGCCTGTACTTCCTCACCTTTGAAGGGGAGTTCCGCGGCAACGACACCGCCATGCAGACCCAACTGCTCACGGCAGCTGGCAAGGATCCTGCGGAACACCATCCCCATGGCGGCAGCGTGCACGAGTCCGCCTGGCCCATGGCAGCACCCTTGGCGGTGTTGGCGGTGCCTTCGGTGCTCATTGGTCTTCTCGGAACACCCTGGAACAGCCGCTTTGCAGGGCTGCTGAATCCTGAGGAAGCCCTCGAGATGGCAGAACAGTTCAGCTGGGGGGAATTCCTGCCACTGGCGGGGGCTTCAGTGGCTATCTCCGTCGCGGGCATCACCCTGGCTGTTCTGGCCTATGCCCTGCATCGGATCGATCTGGGTGAAATGGTGGCCGGCCGCTTCCCCACGGTGAATGCCTTCTTCGCCAATAAGTGGTATCTCGATGTGCTCAACGAGAAGTTGTTTGTGCGAGGCAGCCGCAAACTGGCCCGGGAGGTTCTCGAAGTGGACGCGAAGGTGGTTGATGGTGTTGTCAACCTCACCGGACTTCTCACCCTCGGAAGCGGCGAGGGTCTGAAGTATCTCGAGACCGGACGCGCTCAGTTCTATGCCCTGATCGTGTTCGCTGGAGTGATTGCTCTGGTGGTGCTGTTCGGCGTCATCGGCGGACCGATCTCTTAAGTCTCAATTGCACATGTGTGTCATCGCCTATCGAGGTGATGACACAGCGCCCATGATTTCTACGATCCAACCAGTAAGGGTCGGATTCAGAGCGTGTTCGAATTCGCAGTCGCCGGACTTGGCGACCCGGTGCAGGCCACAGTGCCATGGCTGAGCCTATCGATCCTGGTTCCAATCGTGGGTGCACTGCTGGTTCCTCTCGTTCCCGATGAAGGGGACGGCAAAAAGGTTCGCTGGTATGCCCTGATCGTGACGCTGATCACCTTTCTGATCACCGTTGCTGCTTACCTGACCGGCTATGACCCCAGCCTGAGTGGCCTGCAGCTGTCCGAACGGGTGAGCTGGCTGCCCGATCTGGGGCTCACTTGGGCGGTGGGAGCGGATGGGCTCTCGATGCCGCTGATTCTGCTCACCAGCTTCATCACAACCCTGGCTTGCCTGGCTGCTTGGCCGGTGAGTTTCAAACCGCGCTTGTTTTATTTCCTGCTGCTGGCCATGGACGGCGGCCAGATCGCCGTCTTCGCGGTTCAAGACATGCTGCTGTTCTTCCTGGCCTGGGAGCTGGAGCTGATCCCGGTGTATCTACTTCTGGCCATCTGGGGCGGCAAGAAACGCCAGTACGCAGCCACAAAATTCATTCTCTACACCGCTGGCAGCTCCCTGTTCATCCTGTTGGCCGCCCTGGCCATGGGATTCTTCGGCGGTGGCACCCCCAGCTTTGAATACACCGCTCTTGCCGCCAAGGACTTCGGCACGGGCTTTCAACTGCTCTGCTACGCCGGGCTGCTGATCGCCTTCGGCGTAAAACTGCCGATCGTGCCGCTGCACACCTGGCTGCCGGATGCTCATGGCGAAGCCACCGCACCGGTGCACATGCTTCTGGCCGGCATCCTGCTGAAGATGGGGGGCTATGCCCTGCTGCGGTTCAACTGCGAACTGCTGCCAGCGGCCCACGCTCAGTTCGCACCGCTGCTGATTGTGCTGGGAGTGGTCAACATCATCTACGCCGCCCTCACATCTTTCGCACAGCGCAACCTGAAGCGAAAGATCGCCTACAGCTCGATCAGCCACATGGGTTTCGTGCTGATCGGCGTGGGCAGCTTCAGCGCCCTCGGCACCAGTGGCGCCATGCTCCAGATGATCAGCCACGGGTTGATCGGGGCCAGCCTGTTCTTCCTCGTGGGTGCCACCTACGACCGCACCCACACCCTTCAGCTGGATGAGATGGGGGGCATTGGCCAGAAGATGCGGATCATGTTCGCGCTGTGGACCGTTTGTGCCCTCGCATCCCTGGCTCTGCCAGGCATGAGTGGATTCGTCAGTGAATTGATGGTGTTCGCAGGTTTCGCAACCGATGAGGCGTACACCCTGCCCTTCCGCGTGGTGATCTGCGCACTGGCCGCTGTTGGCGTGATTCTCACGCCGATCTATCTGCTCTCGATGCTGCGGGAGATCTTCTTCGGCAAAGAGAAGGAGGAGCTGGTGTCCCACACCAACCTGGTGGATGCGGAGCCGCGTGAGGTGTACATCATCGGTTGCCTGCTGGTGCCGATCATCGGAATTGGGCTCTATCCCAAGCTGATGACCGACAGCTACCGCAGCTCAATTGAAGCCCTAGTGAACCGAAACCTGGGCGCCATGGAGCAGGTGATGTCACCAACAGCCCCCTTGATTCGAGGCCAAGCAACGGTTCCGGCAGTGATCCAGGCCCCCATGGTGGGCACTTCATAAAACACGTATCGATTCTTGTTCGGGAGCTGCCAACTGTCCGTAAGTTGAATTATCGCTCCTCCAGAACATGCGCCAGATCAACTTCGGCCTGATCTTCTCCTTTGGACTGATCACCGTGTTTTTCACGCTGGCGAACACCAACGCAACCACCGTGCATGTGTTGCCAGGCATGGAATACACCCTGCCTTTAGCAGGGTTGTTGCTGCTGGTGGCTGGATTCGGTGCAGTAGCGGCGTGGTTTTTTGCCGCCTGGACGGGAATGCTCAACAACGTGGATCAATTCTCCAAAGCGAACGAATTTGAAGCGCAACAGGTGCGCATCCAAGAACTGGAAACCGACCTCAACCGCTATCGCTCCACCGTTGAAACCCAATTGGGTCTCCTCCCCGCCGCCACCGTGACCGCCAGCGCTGCCGAAGGTGATGAATCCAGCGACAACTCAGCCGACTGAGGCCTGATCCCGCTGATGAATCGCTGAAACAACCCCCTGGCAGCAACCGTTTGCGCCCGATACCTTGCCGGAAGAGGGTGAATTGACTTGCTCCAGGTGGCTCCCAACGACGGCGCTGATGCTGGAGCCCGCCTCGCGATCCGGCTGTTGCAGGACGCAGCGGAGAGTGGAGATCTCGATCCATGGGATGTCGATGTGATCGCTGTTATCGACGGATTTCTGGATCAACTCAGACAACGCATTGAGGTTCCCGGTCAGGTGGCTGCCGTCTTGGCCGGACGGGGCGGCAGTTATGAACGGGACCTAGCCGAGAGCAGCGAAGCCTTCCTGGCCGCCTCTGTACTGGTGGGGCTCAAAGCAGAAATGCTCGAGGCCAGCATGCTGCCCCCCGCCCCGGAGGTCGAAGACCACTTCGACGCAGACTTCGATGCTCAGGGCTGGCTTGATCCCGCCTTTGATCTGCCCCGACGGCCGGAGAAGCACCTGCTGCGGCGGCCCGTAGCTCCACCGCCATTAAGACGCCCCGTCACCCTTGGGGAGCTGATCGAACAACTGGAATCGATCGCAGAGCAACTGGAATCGGATGAACTGGAGGCGCGACGGCGGAAACGGCAGAAGCGCTACAGCAACCGTGAAGCGATCGCCCAGGTCGCTGGACTGGCCCACCGCGAAAAACTCCCGGAAACCACCGCAGCGCTTGGGGTGTTTCTCAACGGTTGGGAGACTGCCCTGGACTGGGTGGGCTTCGATCAGCTCGTGGAGCGGTGGGAGGTTGCCGCAGCCGCTGACCTTGACCGGGACCGCGTCGGGGTGTTCTGGGCTCTGCTGTTTCTCTCCTCCCAAGGCCGGGTTGAACTGGAGCAGGAGGGCTGGCTTCACGGCCCATTGCGACTGAAATTCATCCCTGCCAGTGGCACCGCGACACAACTACCGATCCGCAGCCTTCAGGTGCCAGATCCGTCGCCGACCCGGACAGTCGTGGCGGCTTAAGACCGGGTCTATGGTCACTACCTTGTAATGACCCCCGTGAAACGCCAATGAAGGCGATGATTCTGGCGGCTGGCAAGGGGACGCGGGTTCAACCGATCACGCATGTGATCCCCAAGCCGATGATTCCAATCCTGCAGAAGCCGGTGATGGAATTCCTGCTGGAACTGCTCAAAGAGCACGGTTTCACCGAAGTGATGGTGAACGTCTCCCACCTCGCCGAAGAGATTGAAAATTACTTCCGGGATGGCCAGCGTTTTGGCGTTGAAATTGCGTACAGCTTCGAAGGACGGATTGAAGACGGAGAACTGATCGGCAACGCGCTGGGATCCGCCGGCGGACTCAAAAAAATCCAGGACTTCCAGCACTTCTTCGACGACACCTTCGTGGTGCTCTGCGGTGATGCACTGATCGATCTTGACCTCAGCGAAGCGTTGCGTCTGCACCGTGAGAAGGGTGCCATCGCCAGCCTTGTCACCAAACGGGTCCCCAAGGATCAGGTGAGCAGCTACGGCGTTGTGGTCACGGATGACCAGAACAGAATTTCAAGCTTTCAGGAAAAACCCAGCGTTGAGGAAGCCCTCAGCGACACCATCAACACCGGCATCTACATTTTCGAGCCGGAAATCTTCGAGCACATCCCCTCGGGCCAGCCCTTCGACATCGGCTCTGATCTGTTCCCGAAACTGGCCGAGCTCGGGGCACCCTTCTATGCCATTCCGATGGATTTCGAATGGGTGGATATCGGCAAAGTTCCCGACTACTGGCAAGCCATCCGCAGTGTGTTGATGGGCGATGTGCGTCAGGTCGGAATCCCCGGCAAGGAGGTGCGGCCCGGGGTTTACACCGGCCTGAATGTGGCCGCCAACTGGGACAAAATCAACGTCACCGGCCCCGTTTACGTGGGCGGGATGACCAAAATCGAAGACGGTGCAACGATCATCGGACCCACCATGATTGGCCCGAGCTGCCACATCTGTGAGGGTGCCACGGTGGACAATTCGATCATCTTTGACTATTCACGCATCGGCGCCGGCGTCCAGCTTCTGGAGAAGCTGGTGTTCGGTCGCTACTGCGTTGGCAAGGACGGCGATCACTTCGACCTGCAGGAAGCATCCCTCGACTGGTTGATCACCGACGCCCGGCGTCAGGACTTAGTGGAACCGTCCCCCCAGCAGAAAGCCATGGCTGAGCTGCTGGGTACGGATCTCACCCAGGCAGCGAGCTGAGTCCGGCTCGATCCAGGATCATCGGGATACGCTCCTCCGCCTTGATCGCCATCAAGTGAACACCACTGACGATGCCGAGGTAACGCTTCACCTGCTCAGCGGCGATGGCCACCCCCTCCATTGCGGGATGCTCCGAACACTCAAGCCGATGGATCAATTCATCGGGGATGCATGCCCCGGGCACAACACGGTTAATGAACAGGGCATTCTTGGCTGACTTCAGCAGAAACACACCGGCAAGCACCGGCAGACCCAGGGGACCAGCTAGCTCGTGCTGAAAGCGCTCAAGAGCTGAAGGATCCATCACCATCTGGGTTTGAACGAAGCGGGCTCCCGCGGCCTGCTTGCGATGCAACCGGCGCTGTAAACCGCTCCAGCTCCTGGATTGCGGATCGGCGGCACACCCGGCGAACAGCGTGGTCTCCCCATCGGGCAGGGTGCCCTGAACGGGATCGGCCCCGCTGTTGAGAGCCTGCACCTGCTGCAACAGCTTCACAGACTCGAATTCATTGACCGGACGCGCATCCGCCTGGTCTCCCGCGCGCACCGGATCTCCGGTGAGACACAACAGATTGCGGATCCCCAACGCGTGGGCCCCAAGGAGATCAGCCTGCAGGGCGATGCGGTTGCGATCCCGACAGGCCATCTGCAAGACGGGCTCCAGACCGGCCTCAAGCAGCAACTTGCAGGACGCCAGGCTGCTCATGCGCATCACGGCCCGGCTGCCATCAGTCACGTTCAGCGCATGAACGCGGCCCCGCAGCGATTCAGCCATGGACAACATATGCGTCGGATCTGCACCACGAGGCGGCATCACCTCGGCCGTGAGGACCTGATTGCCGGCCTCAATCGCGCGCTGAAGCGCCGTCCTCAAATCCAGTTCCATTTCACCGGCCCACTATGCAGGATCGGAGCAACGGTCCGGACTAGCATGAAGCCATCGGTGGTCACTCATGTCCTCCCTCGACGGAATTGATCCCCTTGGGATCTCCCTCTCAGCCAGGGAGGTCGAGATCATTGAACTCGTGGCAGAAGGACTGACCAATCAAGAAATCGCCGATCGTCTCACCATCAGCAAACGAACCGTCGACAACCACGTGAGCAACGTGTTCACCAAAACCGGTTCCAAGAACAGGGTTGCTCTACTCAACTGGGCGATGGACAACGGCAAGATCTGCCGGGACGGCTTCAATTGTTGCGTCCTTCCAGAAAACGATCCCCCCTCACCCTGATGGTGGAGATGACAGGTTCCGGAAGACTTTGCAAGGAGCTGGGACCGACAGGAATCCGAAACAAGGTGGCGTATTCGAGGCAAGCCTCAACACTTGATCCCGCAAAACGGAGCATTCCAGTTGTGTCGTAAAGACCCACCACTGGAAACGATCACCGATCAGAACACCTCAAAGCTAAAGGAAATCTGAAGATAAATCCAGTCTGGTCTTAAACCCAGCCAAAACGGCATCGATCCTCCAGCGGCCAAGCCTGAATCGGGTGCTGCGACAGCACCGCATTGCTCCAACGGGACTCCCCTGTGATCTCCTGACCGCACCAAGGCGGAATCACCAGGTCAACCTGAGCCGATGCAAGCTCCACCTCCGCCAGCACCAGGGGCGCATTCTCCCCCTGAAAACAATCCACAACCCAGTCTCCACCAGGGCAATCCAGCTGATGACGGACTTTTTCCAGACGGTGCGGAGCCAGATCCCAGAGGGCCTCGGCATCCGCCACCGGAATTGGATATTCGAACTCGTGGCGTATCAGACCAACGGCATCAGCAGCAGCTTTAAGGGTGAGCCAGGCCTCCTTCATCCCGCGCAGTCGCATCCGGACCGTCACACCCTCAGCACTGGCGGCCAGGTACCCCTGTCGTAGGGCCTGTCCGGGGCCGGCACTGCTGCGCCAGGCGTCAGAACGCACCAGAAAACGTCGTTCGATCTCTAGAGCCATCGATCAATTCTGGGACGGCTGCGCCGCCTGCAGGCTTCCCGCCCAGTGAAGCTTGTGCGACAGCGTTCTGTAATACGAGGGACTTTGATTCAGCAGCACCATCAGGGCATGGTGACGCGCCTGCTGCACGACACAGCACTCGCCTGGTTCCAGAACTGTGCAGCCCACACCGTCCTTCCAGAGCTTGATGCGGTGATCGCCGGCACCCAAGGGCCAGATCGCCAACCTTGCCCGGGGTGGCACCACCAGCGTTCGGCTGGAAAGACTCATCGGGCAGATCGGGGCGACGATGATGGCATCAATGCCGGGATGCAGGATCGGCCCCCCCGCCGCCAGGGCGTAACCGGTGGATCCGGTCGGCGTGGACAGGATCAGGCCATCTCCCCGCACCTGGTCGACCACTTCTCCATCGATCTCCAACTCCAAGGTGCAGGTGGGCGAAATCTCATCGCGATAGGCCCTCAGATAGAAGTCGTTGAAGGCCCAGTGGTGCTCTTCGTCATCTTCCAGATCCGGCTGTTGCAACAGACCAGGGGACGCCGTTCGTTCTTCAGCGGAGCGGCGATCGACCATGGCCTGAAGCATCATGCGCCGTTCGATCGCGAACTGATCGTCCTGAAGTCGCTGCCAGATCTGATCGCCACGCAACACCCGGCGATCGTGGGTGAGAAAGCCCAGATGGCCTCCCACATTGATGCTCAGGATCGGGATGTCATGCACCGCAAGATGACGGGCAGCCCCAAGAACCGTGCCATCCCCCCCCAGCACCAGAGCAAGGTCGGGCAAGGCGTCTTCAACAGCCAGCAAGCCAGGGAAAGGGTTCACCCTCGGCCCTGACATCGCGGTCACAACGTGCGTTCCAAGGGCTTTGAGCTCCTTGGCACATTGGCGAGCTTCCCTCTGAGCAGGCTGACTATCGGCCCGATAGATCACCCAGACCCGATCGAGACGCATGATCCAGGTGTGCGGGAATTACCAGCGCAGCAGGTTGAACTGCTCCATGTCGACGGTAACGCGATTGCGATAAAGCGACAGCAGGATCGCGAGACCAACCGCAGCTTCAGCGGCAGCCACCGTGATCACAAACACAGCGAACACCTGACCTCGGATCAGATCGCCATCCACAAAGGATGAGAAGGCCATCAGATTGATGTTCACGCCATTGAGCATCAGCTCGATGCTCATCAACACCCGAACGGCGTTGCGGCTATTGATCAGTCCCCAGACACCGATGCAGAACAACATTGCGGCCACCAGGAGGTAAGCCTGCAGGGAAGGAAGCGTTGAAAGGAAATCACTCATCAGTCCGCTCGGTTCATCAGCAAGGGAGTACGAGCCTTCTCGATCAGGCCCTGGTCAGCCACTTCACCGGTGACCACATCGGTGGCCAACACATCGCGGCGGGCCAAAACGATCGCTCCGATCATGGCCATTAGCAGCAGCACTGAAGCCACCTCAAACGGTAAGAGGTAATCAGTGAACAGGTGTTCACCGATGCGCGCGGTGGCCTCCTCACCCACGGCGGCGGGGCCTGGAAGCGACCAAGGAGTGGTCACCACAACGCGGACCAGCAGAGCCAGCAGACCGGCGCAGACGCCAGCTGACACCACCCGTCGGGTGGTGAGGTTGGCGATGGCCTTCAAATCCTCCCGTTTGTTCACGAGCATGATCGCGAACAGGATCAGCACATTGATTGCGCCGACATAAACCAGGATCTGGGCAGCGGCCACGAAGCTCGCATTGAGCAGCAGATAAAGCCCTGCAACAGCTGTAAACACACCGCCAAGCAGAAAGGCGGAATAGACGATGTTGCTGAGAAGCACCACACCCAGGGCGCCAACCACCACAACGGCAGACAGCACCAGGAAACAGATCAGCTCGGTGGTGGTCGCGATGGTCATGCGTCGCCCTCATTGTCCTCACTGGAGGATTGTCCCTCATCCTTGACTGCTGGCTTCTGCGGCGGAGTGAGGGTCTCCAGAACCTGGGAGGGCAGCTGGCCGGCCCGCGGGCGATCTGCAGGCACGGTGTGTGGATCCAACTCCCCAGCTGGGAGATATGCCAGCTCGCGCAATGGAATCACCGAAGGATCTGTGGTGACGCTGGTAGGGAGCCGCCCCAAGGCAACGTTGTCGTAGTTGAGGCTGTGGCGATCAAACGCAGCCAGCTCATACTCCTCAGTCATCGAGAGGCAGTTGGTGGGGCAGTACTCCACGCAATTACCGCAGAAAATACAAACGCCGAAGTCAATGGAGTAATTCCGAAGCTCCTTTTTCTTCGTCGCCTTGTTCATTACCCAATCCACCACCGGCAGGTTGATCGGGCAGACCCTGACGCAAACCTCGCAAGCGATGCACTTATCAAACTCGTAGTGAATTCGACCCCGATAACGCTCGGAGGGAATGAGCTTCTCGTAGGGGTACTGCACCGTGACCGGACGGCGATGCATGTGGTCAAACGTGACCGAAAATCCTTGGGCCAGATTCCGGGCTGCATCGACCGCATCCCGGGTGTAATCACCGACCTGTTTGAGGAAGCCGAACATGGTCTGAAGGGGAGAGAACGAAGCGGAGCCGGAGCGCAATGAATGCTAGGTAGTAAAACCTAGCCACCGAACGCAACAGGGAAGGCGAGCTTGAGGGCCGCAGTCACCAAGAGATTGACCAAGGACAGCGGCAGCAGGAACTTCCAGCCCAGGTCCAGCAGCTGGTCAATGCGCACGCGGGGCGTTGTCCAGCGCAGCAGGATGGCCACAAACACCAGCAGATAGGCCTTCAGCACGGTCATCACAATGCCGACAGCACCAGTGATGACCTGCACCAGAGGGGCGTCAATGGGCTGATGGAGCCAGCCGGCCAGCCACTCGACCGGAATCGGGAAACCCCAACCACCCAAATAGAGGACGCTGACCAGAATGGCGGAGAGCACCAAATTGATGTATCCGGCCAGATAGAAGAGGGCAAACTTCATGCCCGCGTATTCGGTCTGGTAGCCGGCGACCAACTCTTCTTCGGCTTCAGGGAGGTCGAACGGGAGCCGCTCGCACTCAGCCAGGGCACAAATCCAGAAGATCAGGAAACCCACAGGCTGACGCCAAATGTTCCAGCTGAGGATGCCTGCTCCGGTCTGCTGATCAACGATGTCGACGGTGCTCAGCGAGTTGGTCATCATCACCACGGCCAGCACCGCTAAAGCCAGGGGGATCTCGTAGCTGATCGACTGCGCTGCTGCCCTGAGGCCGCCAAGAAGGGAATACTTGTTATTCGAGGCATAACCGCTCATCAGCAGACCGATGGGCTGAATGCTGCTGAAGGCGATCCAAAGGAAAATGCCCACGCCCACGTTGCTGATCAGGAGGTTCTGACCGAAGGGGATGATCAACCAGGAGATGATCACCGGCACCACCACGAGAACCGGGCCCAGGGTGAACAGCAGGCTGTCGGCCCGCGCCGGAATGATGTCTTCCTTGACCAGAAGCTTGAGGCCATCGGCCAGAGGCTGAAGCACGCCAAGGGCACCGGCGTACTGAGGTCCGATCCGTTGCTGAACGGCGGCCGAAATCTTGCGTTCCAACCAAACCGACACGAGCACACCCACCACTGCAGCCACCAGGACCAGCAGCATCGGCAGCGGCAGCCAGAGCAGTCTCGCCACTTCTGGAGAGAGGCCTAAGCCTTGCAGCGCCTGGCTAAAGCTCAATTCCAGGTCAAGTCCCGGACTCACCATGGTGTCGACGGAAGTGGGTGCAACTTAGGCGGCCGGAGCCGAAACTCGCTCCTCGATGGGCATCCAAGAGCGTGGCTGTGACCCGGAATAGATCTGCGAGGGCCGAAAAATCCGGTTCGCCCCCAGCTGCTCACGCCAATGGGCCAGCCAGCCGGCGACCCTGGCGATCGCGAAGACAGGCGTGAACAGATCCCTGGGAATCCCGAGCTTGCGGTACACGAGCCCGGAATAGAAATCCACGTTGGGATAGATGCCTTTCGGGCCAAGACGGGACTCCGCTTCCTGCTCAATCGCCCGGGCCACGTCGTAGAGGTCGTCATGGCCAAAGCTGTCGAACATTTCCTCAACCAGCGACTGAAGGATCACTGCGCGGGGATCTTTAACCTTGTACTCGCGGTGGCCGAAACCCATAACCTTCCGCTTGGACGCGACGGCATCGTCGAGGAAGGCACCGGCGTTCTCGGGGCTTCCCACTTGCTCCAGCATGGCGAGAACATCTTCATTGGCTCCCCCGTGGAGCGGCCCCGCCAGGGTGCCGACTGCAGAGGCCACCACGGCATAGGGATCCGTCAGGGTGCTGGCGGTGACACGGGCACTGAAGGTGCTCGCATTGAGGCTGTGCTCGGCATGAAGCATCAGACAACGATCAAAAATGCGCGCCGCCAGTGGATCAGGCTCCCGCTCTGTGAGCATGTACAGGAAATTGGCGGAGTAGGCCAGATCATCCCGAGGCTGAATCGGATCCTGGCCTTTGCGAATCAGCTGAAACGCCGCCACCATCGTCGGGATCTTGGCAATCAGCCGCACTACCGCGTCATAGATGTATTGCGGGTCGTCAATGGCCCGGCGGGAATAGAACAGGCCGAGGGATGCTGCACTCGATTGCAGGGCATCCATCGGATGGCCGCTGGCCGGGAAGCACTTCATCATGTCCCGCACCCGGAAGCTGACACGCCGATGCATCTGCACAGCGTGCTCAAACTGCGCCAACTGATCGCGGCTGGGCAGCTCTCCCCAGATCAGCAGGTAGGCCGTCTCCAGAAAGCTGCTGTTGGCTGCCAGATCCTGCATCGGGTAGCCGCGATAGGTGAGCAGCCCCTGGTCTCCATCGATATCGCAGATGCCCGACTGGGTCGCCGGAACACCGTCGAGGCCTGGCCGCAGTTCGATCCCGGTCCGCGCATGGCGCAGGTCTCCTGTCTGCTGCTGGGCCACCACCTGATTGCCTCTATCAGCAACCTAAATCTTCAATCAACAGGGCCGGGCGGAGCAAGGTCTGCAACTGCCACTGACCCGCCGAACAATGCAGCTGGATCACGCCGGCTTTCTTCAACAGCAATCCACCAGGGGGACACCCCAGAAGCATGCAGGCCAGATCTCCAAGATCCGGCTCATGGCCCACCAGACCAAGCCGTCCATCGACCGAGCTCAGCAGCGTTTCAAGTGCCCCTCCTGGTTTGAGGCGTTCGTCCACCGCAAGGCCTGAGGCGAGCCCCGCCTCTAGGGCCAGTTCAGCCGTTTGCAGTGCCCTGCGGTAGGGACTGGACAACAGGCGATCCAGCCTCAGCCCCCGTCGCACCAAGGCTGCCATCACCAGTTGCGTGCGCTGACGCCCGGCCGCGGTGAGGGGGCGATCCGGATGATCCCGCCCCGCCTGGCGGGGTTCTGCGATGCCATGCCGCAGCAGAACCAGTTCAGCCGAGTTCGAGGCGGGCATGCAAAGGAATCTCGGTGCCGCTCTGCTCCAGACGATCAACGTCGACGGCGAACGCTAGACCCCGGACCTGATCCTGCAAGGGCCGCCCTGCCATCACCTGCAGCAGCCCCCATGGCCGCCATTGACCCAACAGTGATCGAGCCGGGGCATCCGCCAAAAGAAGAGCCTGCACGGGTTGGGAGGCCGATGCGAGCTCCTGCCACTGGTTCAGGCGAGGCTGAAGGGCACGTCCGTTTTGGCGCTGCGCCAGAGCCATCAACGACTCACCCCACCAGTTCAGAGAGGACGAGCTGGCCTGAGCCACGGCCAACTGGGCATCCACTCCAGGCTGGCGTCCCCGCTGGCGAACAAGACGCGTCCACACACTCAAGACCTCACCATCTCCGTCCAGCTCAGACCGGGTCAGGCCTTGCTCCTGCAGACGTGCATCCACCGCATCCCTGGCGGGACTTTGCGAGCGGGTGGCCAAGAGCCAGCCCTCGGACTGGTCTTGCCAGAGGAGCGGGCCGTCATCCGACTGAACAACAGCATCTGCAGCCGGCTGGTCCCGCAACTGCTGCGCGAGAACCGGACCGAACCACTGGGCCAGCGGATGGCTTTCGCCCGGATCCAACAGACGTGCTGGGCTTTGCAGCTGCGCCAGCCAACGGCCATGTCCACCAGCCGAAGCGGTCAGATCCGTCAGGTCAGGCCATGGGGCGGAAGCAATCTCTTGCAGGAACCCGAGTCGCCCATCCACCGCCAGGGTCGAGCCTTCCGGCCGAAGCGAAGCCACAAGTCCGCTCAGATCCTCGCGTTGGGCCACCACCTCAGGGAACTGAAACCAATGCTGAAGGGCGTGTGGCGATGCCGTCAGCAGTGCCACACCCTGACCGAGATCAGCGACCTGACGCTGCAGACGTTCATCCCCCAGCTGATGCTGATCCGGGAGCTGGGAAACATCGAGGGCCTGCTCCAGCACGCCCCGGCCTGAGGCCACCAAGAGCAGATCGTCATCGATCAAGGCCGTGGCCAGAGGTTGGGGGTCATGCCCCACCAAGGCCCCCTGTCCGCTGATCACACCGATGCCGCGGTAACTACTGATCTGTAAATCGGTGCCCGCCAGGCTGCGGGTCTGCCAGAACCGTTGCAAGAAGCGCCTGGCGCCATCGTCATCCCGACTGGTCAAGGCCAGAACCCAGCCGGCGCTGGAGCCCCCATCGGTGAGGGTGAGGCTGACTTCCTCGCCAAGCCAGGGCTCCAGCTCAAGACCAAACTGCAGGCCCGCCAAGGCGAAGACCCCCTCACGCCACTGCCGTGCACCATCGCGGGCATCGCGGCGTTCCGATGCAGGGGCGACGGCCTGGGCATAGGCAGGCAGACGCCTGGGATCGGCCAGCCAGTGCAGGGACAAATCGGCATCCCTCGGCACAAAGCGAGCCGCCCGGGGCAGACGCAAAGGCTGCTCAGCCAGGTGAAGGGGGCTCTGGCGATCCATGGTCCAAAGCAGACCAGCAGCCAGAAGCAGCAGCGACAGCAGCACAGCGCCAACAGCGCTGAGGAAGGGGCGGGCCTTCATGGGCCGGCATTCTCGGATCGCTTCATCTTTGTCCATCAACGCAGAATGGCGCCATGGGCCAATCCCAACCACAACCAATCCAAGCCTCCGAATTGCAGCAGTGGCTGCAAAGTGAGCAGCCTTCACCCCAACTGGTGGATGTGCGTGAGGCGGCTGAACTCGCGATCGCGTCTTTCCCCGGTTCAGTGCTGCACCGACCCCTGAGCCAATCCAATGAATGGCTCACAACGCTGCAAGCCGACCTCAAGCCCGATCAAGCGGTGGTGGTGGTTTGCCATGCAGGCATTCGCAGCTACCACTTCGGTCTGTGGCTGCTGGACCAGCCCTGGGGCCTCGAGGTGTGGAACCTTGAGGGAGGAATTGATGCCTGGAGCCTTCAGGTGGATCCCAGCGTTCCCCGCTACTGATGAGCAAGCCCCTGTCCCTTCGGCAAGAACAGGTGCTTCAGGCGACGGTGCACCACTACGTCGACACCATGGAACCCGTGGGAAGCCGCACCCTGGTGCAACGCTTCGGCATCCCCGCCAGCTCAGCCACCGTTCGCTCCGCCATGGGAGCTCTGGAACGTCGTGGTCTGCTGCATCAACCACACACCTCAGCCGGACGCATTCCCAGTCCGATGGGATACCGGCACTACGTGAATGCTCTACTGCCGGAACCCGGCGTTGCCGTTCAGCACCTGGAACGGGAGCTCACGGGCCTGAGCCTGCGCTGGGCGGGTCTCGATGACCTGCTGATGCATCTGGCACGGCGACTGACGGATTTCACCGGCCTGATGAGCCTGATCACCCAACCGCAGCAGGAAAACCGCCAACTGAAGACGATCCGTCTGGTGCCGAGTGGTGATCGACTGCTGGTGATGCTGGTAGAAGCCAATGGCAGCGCAAGCCATCTCAACCTGCGCCTGCCGCACGGCGCCGAAGCCGAGCTCACAGCGATGGAACGCTGGGCGTCAGCGCAGCTCGAAGAGGGCGACCTGAACTGGGAGGCACTACCCAGGCAGTTGCAACGCAGCGGCGCTGTGCTGCGTAGTGCCCTTGACCAGCCCACCCCAACCATCAACCCCACGTCTGTTGTGGTGCATGGCCTCTCAAGGCTGGTGAGCGAACCGGAATTTGAAAGCACGGCAAGCCTTCGGCCGCTGCTGGAACTGATCGACGACGAGCCCTGCACCTTGATCAGTCGCGGTGCATCCGCACGGGTCTGGATCGGCGATGAGCATCCACAGCCAGCGTTGGAGGCCTGTGCGGTGGTTCAAGCCCCCTATCGCTGCAACGAGGGGCTCGGGCACGTGGCCCTCGTGGGTCCCATGCGCATGGCCTACGCCACGGCACGCGCTGCGGTGCAGCGCGTAGCCCGGCATCTGGAGTTACTGCTGGCTTGATGCCTGAGCCTTAAAGCTGATCGCCCAGCTTTTCCGCCACGGTGTTGACGTCCTTGTCGCCTCGACCGGAGCAGTTGATCACCACTTCGGTGCCCTCGGCCAGGGTGGGGCAGAGCTGCTCGAGCCAAGCGAAGGCGTGGGCGGTTTCCAGGGCCGGAATGATTCCCTCCAGCTCACTCACCAACCGCAGGGCATCCAGGGCCTGCTGATCGGTGACGGCCGCATATTCCGCCCGGCCGATTTCGCGGAGGTAGCTGTGCTCAGGGCCGACACCGGGATAGTCGAGACCAGCCGAGATGGAATGGGCCTCCATCACCTGGCCGTCGCCGTCCTGCAGCAACAGGCTCATGGCGCCGTGGAGAACGCCAGCACGGCCTTCGGTGATCGTTGCGGCATGGCGGCCTGTCGCCACGCCATCGCCGGCGGCCTCAACGCCGATCAGACGAACTGAGGTGTCCTGAACGAAGGGATGAAACAGGCCCATGGCATTGGAGCCACCACCCACACAGGCCATCAACACATCCGGCAGCCGACCGAAAGCCTCCTGACACTGCTGTTTGGACTCTTCACCAATCACCGCGTGGAAGTCCCGCACCAACATTGGGTAGGGATGCGGGCCAGCGACGGAGCCGAGGATGTAGTGGGTGGACTCAACGTTGGTCACCCAGTCGCGGATGGCTTCACTGGTGGCGTCCTTAAGGGTGGCGGTGCCCGCCGTCACCGGTTGCACGGTGGCGCCCAGCAAGCGCATGCGAAACACGTTGAGGGCCTGACGGCGCATGTCTTCGGCGCCCATGTAGATCACGCACTCGAGACCGAAGCGAGCGCAGACCGTGGCCGTAGCGACGCCGTGCTGGCCCGCACCGGTCTCAGCAATGATCCGCTTCTTGCCCATGCGCAGTGCCAGCAAGGCCTGCCCCAGAGCGTTGTTGATCTTGTGCGCCCCGGTGTGGTTGAGGTCTTCTCGCTTGAGCCAGATGCGGGGACCACCGTCGGAGCGGCGGTAATGGGCTGAAAGACGCTCAGCTTCGTAGAGCGGTGTCGCCCGACCGACGTAGTTCTTCAGCAGGCGGTTGAGCTCAGCAGTGAAGGCCGGATCATTCCAGGCCTGGGCGGCCGCCTGCTCCAACTCCGCCAAAGCCGGCATCAGGGTTTCAGGCACGTACTGCCCACCGAATCGGCCAAAGCGCCCATGGGCACCGGGACGAACCGCCGGCTGCAAGCTGGAGGGATCCGGAGTGCTGGCGTTGGGCAAAGTGCTGGTCACGGATCGACGTTGGAGCGTCGGCTCAGCGTAAGCAGGCGATCACACGGTGCCGTGGGTCGCAGGCACGGATGCTGGGATTCCGGAACCCGGCCTCCTGCAACGCTGCGGGCAGATCCAGGGCGAAGTACTGCTCAATGAAGGGCTCTGTGCTCTTGAGCAGCGTGGCCACCGGCGCCGGCAAGCGCTGCAGCACCGAGGAGCCGGGATCCTGGTCCACCATCAGCAGAACACCACCGGGCCGCAGCAGCCGGGCCGCTTCGGCCAGGACAGCACGGGTCGCTCCCTGGGGGAGCTCATGGCAGACGAACTGCAGGCTGACCAGATCAACGGAACCCGAGGCCAGCCCAGTGGCTTCGGCAGCGGCATGGCGCCAGTCGTGCACAAGGCCCTGGGGGTCACGCACGCGGGCCACCGACAGCATCTCTGGCGACAAATCCAGGCCGATTAACATCGGAGGGTGCGCAGAGCTTGCTGCGGCCCGGGCGTTCAGCCAGCGGGCAAGGGCCTGGGTGCTCACCCCGACGGAACAGCCCAGATCCACGACACGGTCGATCGATCCGGGAAGCAACGGTTCTGCCACAGCATGGATGGCATTTCGAAGTCGTGCCTGAGCCTCGGCAGGCTGCAGCTGCTCCTCCGGCCAAACCCGCAGGGCCATGGCATCGGTGGCCTGCTCGGCTTCAGCGGCAGCCTGCCAGCAGAGGTTGCCCTGCTCATAGGCATGGAATCGGGATAGGTAATAGTCCGGCGGGGTCAGACCTGCCGTAGTGCTGGCAGCCAGCAACGGTGCTGCCGCCTGCTGCAGCTCCTTGCGTCGGGCCCGCCAAGGAATGCCGTTGCGTTCAGCCGTGCGAATGATCAGCTGCCGCGCCTGGAAGAACAGGGGACGACGCAGCAGACCGATACCGATCAACGCCTCGATCAAACGGCCGAGGCCTCGGCTGGAATCGGCCCAGCGAGGCGTTGTTGTGGGTGCAGCATGGATGGTCATCGACAATGCAATTCGATTGCGACGGGTGGATGCCGAAAGGCGGCTGGCAGGAATTCAGCAGAGCTGACAGTCTGCAGCGACCGAGCGGGGCGACGACGGAGCCCACAGCAAAGTCTCAGCAAATGGTGCGGGTGCAGCCCACCCGCGGCAGCAAGGGGGGCAAAACTGTGACGGTGATCCGAGGCTTGGAGCTTGATGCTGCGGGCTTCAAGGCTCTGTTGAAGAAACTCAAAACACGCATCGGCAGTGGCGGCACCGCCAAGGATGGGGTGATCGAACTTCAAGGAGATCAGGTGGACCTGACGCTCGAGCTGCTCAGCAAAGAGGGATACCGGCCAAAACGAGCTGGTGGATAAGTGAGAATGGCCGCCACTTCATGCCGTGGCCATGACTGCCAGCCCCACCTACGGAGAACTCACCAACAAGGGTGCGTCCACCAACATCGCTTGGCATGAAGCCTCCGTTGGCCGAGACGAGCGCTCGAAACAGCGCGGCCACCGCAGCACCATCCTCTGGTTCACCGGACTCTCGGGTTCCGGTAAGAGCACCCTGGCCAATGCCGTCAATGCGGCTCTGTTCGAGCGAGGACTCGCCACCTACGTGCTTGACGGGGACAACATCCGCCATGGGCTCTGCAAAGACCTGGGTTTCTCCGATGCCGACCGTGAAGAGAACATCCGCCGCATCGGTGAAGTGGCCAAGTTGTTCCTGGATGCGGGCGTGATCGTGCTGACCGCCTTCGTCTCCCCCTTCCGCGCTGATCGAGACAAGGCCCGTGGCCTGGTGGAAGACGGTGACTTTCTCGAGGTGTTCTGCGCTGCCGATCTCGATGTCTGCGAATCCCGCGATCCCAAAGGCCTTTATGCCAAGGCACGGGCTGGGCAGATCAAAGAATTCACCGGCATTTCCAGCCCCTACGAAGCACCGGAGACGCCCGAGCTGAAGATCGACACCGGCAAGCAGGATCTGGCCGACTCCGTGGAGCTGGTGATCAAGGCACTCCAGGAGCGGGGGGTGATTCCGGCGGCCTGACATCGCCAGCCCTGGCGGCATCGGCCAGGGTCTTGATGCAACTGGCCACCGGAACCGCCAACAGCAATCCCAGGAGATCCCCCACGCCGTAAAGGGCGCCCACCCGGGCGCCGATCGGCAAAGCGATCAGCAACCAGGCCGGTTGCAGCCCGACGATGCTGCCCATCAGCCGCGGTTGGATGACCTGATCCACGATCTGACCAACGACGATCGCCGCGGCGAGCAGCTCGAAGCCTGTGCGGGGATCCTGTACTGCCAAAACCGCACTCACCGAGACAATCGACACAGCGCTGGCGTAAGGCACCAGGGTGGTGAATCCGATCAGCACAGCGAACAACACCCCATAGGGGATTTTCAGGGCGGTGAAGACCATTAGCTGGCCGCCACTGAGGATCAACGCCAGCACCACCTGCCCGGCGAAGTAGCCCCGAAAAGTGCGCTCGAGGGTCGTCTGCACCAGCTCCCGCCAGCGATCCGGCAGCCAACGGGCCAGGCCTTCGACGATGGGATCAGCCCCAAGCAGCAGAAAAACCGCCAGCACCAGCACGATCACCACATTGATCGTGGTGCCGACCGTTGCCCCCAGAAGTCCGAGCAAGCGCTGACTCAGCTGCGTGGCCAGACGACTGAACTGGGACACCAGATCGCTGCTGAGATCAGCGAAATCGGCGGGCAAGCCATGGTCCACCGCCCAAAGCTGACCCCGGTCGATCCACTGCTCTGCTGCCGTCAGTAGTGACGGTGAAGCACTGATCAATTGGCTGAGCTGTTCAATCAGCAGCGGCACCAAGGCCACGGCCGCCCAAACCAAGAGCCCCACGGTCACCAGAACAACGCTCACGATGGCCCAAGCGCGGGGAAGACCCCGTTGCGAGAGCCAGCGACAGGGCAGGTCCAACAGAAAGGCAATCAAGGCCGCGGTCAGAAACAGCCCGGGGAACGGCGCGAACTGAACCAGCAGGCGCTTCAAGACAAAGGCGTTCAAGCCCAGCACGGGGAGCAGGAGACCGAGTCGCAACCAAGCGGGCCAGGGCGTCATCGAGAGGATGACGCGTGTCGATCAGTGCTGCTCAAGAGAAGAAGGATTGGAAGCGGAACTGACGTAATGGCACCAAAAACTGAGCCAGGCGGCAATCCCGAGAAACTTGAATCCCTCTTCAAAAATCTGCACCGTCTCGTAGGAATTCGGCCAAAGCCCTTGAAGAGCATCGGTCAGAACCGACAGGCCCAACAGCACAACGGAAACCAAAAAAGTGTCGCCACCAAAGCGCCGAAGTGGTCCACGGAACCGGAACAACAGCAGCCCGGTGAAGAAGGCGTAGGTGATGTAGAGGAACGCCTCACCGAGGTAGCGGTCGTGCACCAGGAACATGTCGTCGAGGCAGAGCCACAGTGAGAAACCACCCCCACAGAAGGCAAATTGGCGGTTCAAAACGGAGCCTTTGATTTGCCGGGTGGACGCCGCAAACAAGGCAATGGCAGCGGCCGCCATCCAGAGCAAGTAGCCGACGCTTGAGAGAAAGCCCTCCCCCAGAGGTGCCTTGCAGGACTGGGCCAAATCCTTCAACACCATTTTGGCGCTGATGCCCTCTGAAGCACTCCAGCCCAGAGCAATCGCATAGACGATGGCCGCCGGCACCACCGCCCAAAGCAGCGTGGAACGAAGCGTGGAACGAACGGGAACACTCATGAATCCATCTGGGAGAGGTAATCCGTGCTGCCCAGATCAACCAGGCGCGCATCCTTGGCCACCACAGCATCGTGGAGGCTGCTGCGGTAAGCCTCAAGTTTCCTGGCCAAGCCAGCATCCGCCACCGCCAGAATCTGAGCCGCCAGCAAGCCGGCATTGAGGCCCCCACCGATGGCAACGGTGGCAACAGGGATCCCGCCCGGCATCTGCACAATCGAATGGAGGGAGTCGACCCCCGAAAGCGCCCGGCTTTTCACCGGCACGCCAATCACGGGCAGCGTGGTGAGGGCAGCCACCATGCCAGGGAGATGGGCAGCCCCGCCGGCACCGGCGACGATCACACCGAAGCCCTGATCCCGGGCGGCCTTGGCGAAGCTCACCATCTCCAACGGTGTGCGATGGGCTGACAGCACCCGAACCTCCACCCCCACCCCCAGCTCGCGCAGGATGGCGGCAGCGGGTTCCATGGTGGGCAAGTCAGAGTCACTTCCCATCACAACGGCAACTCGGGGGAGCACTGGCGGCACAACGCAGAGGGGCAAGACTGCCATCGTCTCCCCCCATGGCTGCCGAGGCCAGTGTTGCGTTGATGCATCGGATCACCAACGTTCGTCTGCCTGCTCCCCTGCCTGGGGACGGAGACCAGCGCTATGTCGTCTGTTTGGACTCCCAGGGGCTGATCTGCCGCATCGAAGCGATGGGCACTGAGGACCAACAGGCTGATGAGACTTGGAACGGCCACTGGCTCAGCCCCCGGGGCGTGGATCTGCAGATCAACGGCGGATTGGGGCTGGCCTTCCCGGAACTGACAGCAGCAGATCTGCCCCGTTTGGAGGAGCTCCTGGATCTGCTATGGCGCGATGGTGTCGAAGCGATCGCACCGACCCTGGTGACCTGCGGCATCGCACCGCTGCGTCAGGCCCTGGCCGTGCTGCGGCAGGCGCGGCAACAGCACCGTCCCGGCCGTTGCTGGTTGCTCGGCGCCCATCTGGAGGGACCCTTTCTGGCGGAGGGCCGCCGCGGTGCCCATCCCCGTGAGCACCTAGCACGCCCCAGCCTTGAAGCCCTGGCTGAACGGATCGATGGATTCGAAACGGAGGTTGCCCTGGTCACCCTGGCCCCCGAACTGGAGGGGGCCGCTGCTGTGATCCAACGACTGCGGGAGCTGGGCATCAGCGTGGCCCTCGGCCACAGCGCCGCCACTGCCGAGCAGGCCAGCGCCGGTTTCGATCAGGGGGTGGGCATGCTCACCCATGCCTTCAACGCCATGCCGGGCTTGCACCACCGGGCGCCAGGCCCTCTGGGAGAGGCCTGCCGGCGCGGCGGGATCGCCCTGGGGCTGATCGCCGATGGCGTGCACGTGCACTCGACGATGGCGGTGCTATTGCAACGGCTGGCGCCGAAGCAAACGGTGCTAGTTAGCGATGCGCTGGCCCCCTACGGCCTGGCCGACGGAGAGCACCGCTGGGATGAGCGGGTGCTGCTGGTGGAGAACGGCACCTGCCGCCTCGAGGACGGAACCCTGGCTGGAGTCACCCTGCCGCAATTGGAAGGGGTCAAACGGCTCGCCCGCTGGAGTGACGCCCCCAGTGCCGCGATCTGGAGCGCCACGGTCGCGCCAAGGCAGGTGATCAGCAGTGCGTCAGAGACCCATGCCAAAGACAGCATTGATGCCCTGATGGGACGGACACTGACAGAGCTCTTGCGCTGGCGCCACACGGACGGTGATCTGCACTGGGCCTGCGCTGCTTAAGATCCCGCCGACGCACACCCTTCCGCCATGGCCCCCGATCAGCTGCTGGAGCAGAAACAGGCCGAGAAGAAGGAGGTGAAGGGCTACTTCGAAACCACGGGTTTCGACCGCTGGAACCGGATCTACAGCGACAGCGATGACGTGAACAAGGTGCAGCGCAACATCCGCATCGGTCACCAGAAAACCGTCGATGAAGTGCTGGCTTGGATCAAGGAGAGCGGAGAACTGAGCCAGGCGAGCTTCTGCGACGCGGGCTGCGGCGTCGGCAGCCTCAGCCTGCCGCTGGCGGCCATGGGGGCTGGGTCGATCAGCGCCAGCGATATTTCCGAGGCCATGGCCCAGGAAGCGGAACGCCGGGCTCGAGAGTCTGGCCTCGACATGGCCAAGTTGAACTTCTTCGCCAGTGACCTGGAAAGCCTGAGCGGCTCCTTCCACACGGTGTGCTGCCTGGATGTGTTCATCCATTACCCCCAGCAACCGGCCGAGGAGATGGTGAAACACCTCTGCAGCCTCACGGAAGAGCGGCTGATCGTGAGCTTTGCGCCCTACACCCCGCTACTGGCGCTGCTGAAGGGCATTGGTCAGCTGTTCCCCGGCCCCAGCAAAACCACCCGGGCCTACACCTTGAAGGAAGACGGCATCGTCAAAGCGGCAAAAGCCTGCGGCTTCAAGCTGGTGCGCCGCAGCCTGAACAAGGCCCCCTTCTACTTCTCTCGGCTGATCGAGTTCCGCAAGGTCTGATCTCCCTCAACCGGGGGATCCACCTGGAGTGTGGTCTCCCTCAACTGAGGGAATCCTGAAAGTCTCCAGGCATGCAACCGGTAGCCGCCATCCCCGGGGGTTGCTGTTGCTGAAATCTCGCGATTGAACAGATAGAGCGGATCCCCCAGCAAGGGGCTGCCCAGCTGCGCCAGGTGGATGCGGATCTGATGCGGCCGCCCTGTGCTGATCGTCACCTGCAAGCGATCTCCCTCAGCCGTGCGCTCCAACAGCTCCAGCTCGGAGTGGGCTGAAAGGCGTTTGCGGATTGGCTCTTCCTCCAACGGTTCCGGCCCCCAGATCCAACCGAGCAGCGGATGCGGCCGTTCCACCACATCACTGCTCACCATCAACGACTGCCCCAGCTCCAGCCCCGGCACCCGCTGGCTCCAGGCCTGATACACCTTGCGGCAACCACCATCAGGCCGGAACTGCTTCGACCAGAGCGCGCGGGTTTGCTGCGAACGGGCACACACCTGCAAGCCAGAGGTGAACCGCCCCAAGCGGTGCACCGGCCGCGCCCCGGTGGGTTCGAGCAAGGCGGTGAGGGTGTGGCGCAAAAAGCCACCACCAGGCATCACCGGCAAGCCCGAGGGCTTGTTGATCACCAACAGATCGCCGTCATCGTGGATCGTCTCCCACTGATCGGGGATCGCCTCCTCCAGCCATGGTGGACGCCGCCAACAAAGGTTGTCTCCGCCCTGCAGCGCGCGATCCGCTGAAAGAAGGGCTCCGTTCCAATCCAGCTCACCGGCAGCGATCCGTTGCTGCCACAACGGCCCATCGGAGTGGCGGTAGCGATCCGCCAGCCAATGGCTCACCAGCATGCCGGCATCAGCCAGCGGCACCTTGTCGCGGTAGATCCAGCCGTCGTTGAACGCCGCCTCGCGCCAGCCAGGCTTCAAGTCACCAGACGGTGCTCCAGCGCATAACGCACCAGTTCCGTGCGGCTGGAGGTACCCGTCTTGTTGAACAGACGGCTCACGTACTTCTCGACGTTGCGGATCGAGGTCTCCAGCTGACGGGCGATCTCCTTGTTCATCAAGCCTTCTGCTACCAGCTGCAGCACACTCGCCTCCCGCGGCGTGAAGCTGTGGACCACCGGCTCGGTGGAGGGCAGCGCTTCCGCCTGGGCCAGCAGCGAGCGGATCTCGGTGATCTGCTTGGCCATCTGGCCCATGTCGGTGTCGGCAAAGCGAGCCGCTTCCTGCAGCAGCCGTTGCTGACGCTGGGCGACGTTGCGCACCCGCGCCACCAGCTCATCAGGATCGAAAGGCTTGGGGATGTAGTCATCCACCCCGGCGAGATAGCCCTGAGTGCGGTCGGCCGTCATGCCCTTGGCGGTGAGGAAGATCACCGGGGTGCCGCCGAGCCGTTCATCCGCCCGCAGCTTCTGCAGCAGGCCATAGCCATCGAGCCGCGGCATCATCACGTCGCTGATCACCACATCCGGCAGCATCTGCTGGGCCTTGGCGAACCCTTCTTCCCCATCCACCGCGGTGGTCACATCGAAACCTTCGTCTTCCAGGTAGGCCTGCACCGCCGTGCGCAGGCCCGGCTCGTCATCCACCAGCAGCAGCCTTGGCGTGGGCGCCGCGGCCTCTACAGATTCAGCGGTGGGGGTGGGCGCGTCGCTCATGGCCGGAATCGCTCTGGTCGCAATGTATGGAGGCCAAGCTCATCGAGCTAGTGCGGGTAACTGCTCCTGCTGTTCGGGAATCAGGGTCGAATAGCCCAGATCCAGAGCTTTTTGACGCAACGTGGCGGGGTCGGTTCCCGCGACCTCCGGCACGCAGGCTGCCCACCACACCAGGTGATCCTCCCGGTTGAAATCGGTGATCGGGCCGCCGGGATTAAGGGTGCGCACGTACACCACCAGCGGCGTGCGTTTCACCCGCACAGGCTTGGTGGTGGAGCAGTTGACGCTCTCGACATAGACGTTCAGATCCGACGCCGACTCCTCCCACAAGCTGTAGCTGCGGGTATCGGGATTCGACGAGGCTGGCGTCACCCCATAGATCCCGATCGACATGGTGCCGACGGGGGCCGGTCGTTCAATCAACACCTTGAGATCAGCCGGCCGGGATTGGCGCATCTGCTCCAGCACCTGCTCACGATCGAAGCCGCTCACGGGCTGCGCGAAGACCAACCAGCCCAAGCCCAGCAGAGCCATCGGCAATCGCAGACCCATGCCAGTGCTGTTCGCAATGCAGCACCATGATCGCAACATCTGCCTGATTCGTCCTGAGCGGTTCCGCTCTCGCCTTTGACTTCCAGGCCACCACCCCCTGTGCGGCCGAGGTGGTGGAGGCGATGGCGCCCTTCTGGAGTGCGGAATGGGGCAATCCCTCCAGCCGTCAGCATCGGCTGGGCCTCAGCGCCTCTGCAGCGGTGAAGCTGGCGCGGCGTCAGCTCGCGGAGGCTCTGGAGGTGACCCCGGAACGACTGGTGTTCACCAGTGGTGCGACGGAAGCCAACAACCTGGCGCTGCTGGGCCATGCCCGCGCCCTAGGCAAGGCGCATCTGATCAGCGTGGCTACGGAACACCACGCCGTGCTCGATCCCCTCAAGCAGCTGCAGCGGGAGGGCTTCAGCGTGACCCTGCTGGCACCAGGCCCCGATGGTCTGATCACCCCGGAACAGCTGGAGGAGGCGATCACCCCCGACACTCGGCTGGTGAGCGTGATGGTGGCCAACAACGAAATCGGTGTACTCCAGCCGCTGGAGCAGCTGGGTGCCCTCTGCCAGGGCCATGGCATCACCCTGCACAGCGACGGGGCCCAGGCCTTCGGGACCGTGCCACTGACCCCAGATGCCATGAACGTCGATCTACTGAGCCTCAGTGCCCACAAGCTGTACGGGCCCAAGGGCATCGGAGCCCTGGTGCTGCGCGAGGGGATCGCGATCGAACCGCTGCAGTGGGGGGGCGGTCAGGAGGCGGGGCTTCGGGCCGGCACCCTGCCCACCGCCTTGATCGTGGGGTTTGCAACGGCAGCACGGATCGCCCTTGAAGAGCGGGATCAGCGCAACAACCGACTGCAACGCCTGCGCGATCAGCTCTGGGAGGGCCTGCAGCAGCGCCTCCCCGGCGTGCTGCTCAATGGAGCGATGCAGCCGCGCCTGCCCCACAACCTCAACATCAGCCTGCCCGGGGTGAACGGCAGCCGCCTGCACCGTGCCCTCCGCCCCCACCTGGCCTGCAGCAGTGGCTCCGCCTGCAGCAGCGGTGCGCCGTCCCATGTGCTGCAAGCGATCGGCCGCTCGCGCACCGAAGCTGAGGCCTCGCTGCGGCTGAGCCTGGGGCGCGACACCACGGCAGCCGAAGTGGAACAGGCCATTGCCGTGATCGACGACGCCGTCGCTGCCGCCCAGCTCTGATCCCCCTACGTTCCAGTCGACTGATCTAGATCCATGAGCAGCAGGGCCGAACTCTCCGTCGGGACCGCCATCCAGGAAGGCTGGCGTGCCTTTCGCCTGGCCCCCTGGGTCTTTGTTGGTTTTGTGCTGCTGAGCTCGCTGCTCGCCCAATTGGCCAATTTCATTCCCGTCCTGGGCGCGCTGGTGGGGACTCTGGTGAACCTTTGGGGCGGCGTCGGCCTGATCCGCGGCTCCTGGATCGCTCTGGAAGGCACCGCCCCCAGCTTCGAAGACTTCACCCGCTGGAACGGCTCTGCCATCTGGCGCCTGTTCAGCCGGCAGTTGGTGCTGACTCTGCTGGTGCTGCCCATCGCCCTGCTGGTGATCGTCGTGGCCCTCAATGCCGCAGATGCCTGGACCGTGTTTCGACCACTGATGAACCTGGCGTTAACGGTGGACCCCAACGATCCGCAGCTGGCAGACGCAGGCAGTGCAGCCGCCCTCGAACTGGCACTCAATCTCAGCAGCAGTCCCTTGGCGTTGCTGACCCTGGCCGTCGGCTGGCTGTTCGCCACTTACATCCAGGTGAACCAAAGTTTCCTTGGCTTCATTGCGCTGCTGGAGGATCTAAACCCGATCGCCACGATCCAACGGGGCATCACTGTGGTGCAGGGCCAGTGGTGGCAGGTGCTGGGCCTGCTGATCCTGCAGGTGCTGATCCTGCTGTTGGGGTTTCTGGCCTGTGTGGTGGGTTTGGTGGCCGCCGCTCCGGTCTGCATTTGCATCACCGGCGCTGCCTACCGACAGCTGTTTGGCCAAGAGGACAAAACCGGCTTCATCAGCCCTCACTGACCCTGCAGGCCAGGCGCCATTTGGCACTGCGGCTGCGGGGATTGGCCTCCTCCTCTTGGTCGGTGGCCACCACCGGTTTGCGGGTGATCCGTTGCAACCGCTCATCCCGCAGGAAAGCCGTCTTCACACGGCGGTCTTCCAAGGAATGGAAACTGATGATCCCGAGCAGGCCCTCAGGCTCTAGCCAGTCGGGGGCCTGCTGCAGCAGGCGATCCAGCACCCCCAGCTCATCGTTCACCGCAATGCGCAGGGCCTGGAAGGTGCGGGTGGCGGGGTGAATCCGCCCGCGCCGCGCCTTGGGGGGGTAACAGCCCGCCACGGCATAGGCCAACGCGGCGGTGCCGCCATAGGCGCCGTTCTCCTTGATGTCGGCTTTGATCCGTCGGGCGATGCGGCGGGAGAGCCGTTCCTCCCCATAGCCATAGATCAGATCCGCCAGCTCGTTTTCCTCCAGGCGGTCGATGAGCTCGGCCGCGGTCTCCCCATCACCCCCTGCGTTCATGCGCATGTCCAACGGACCATCGAAGCGAAAACTGAAACCCCGCTCCGCCACATCCAACTGGGGACTGCTGACCCCTAAGTCGGCCAGCACCATCACAGCGGGCTCGGGCGGCACAAAGTCGGCAAAGTTGGTGGCGACGATCGAGACACGCTCTCCGAAGGAGGCCAAACGCTCCGCCGCCGCCGCCCGGGCCGTGGCGTCCTGGTCCAAGCCGATCAAACGCAGGGCTGGATGCTGTTCCAGCAACAGGGCGCTGTGGCCGCCACCACCGAGGGTGGCGTCAATCAACAGGCCTTCCGGACGCGGGATCTGCCGGGCTGCATCCAGCACCGCATCGGCCAGTACAGGCACATGGCTGAAGGGGGGCACAAGCCACAGGCGAAGACTCCTTAAGATCTACACATCGATCGGACCACCGCTCCCATGACGCAGCTGGAAACGCGCACGGAGCCCATGGTGGTGAACTTCGGGCCCCACCACCCCTCCATGCACGGGGTGCTGCGGCTCGTGGTCACCCTCGATGGTGAGGACGTGGTCGACTGCGAACCGGTGATCGGTTACCTCCACCGCGGCATGGAGAAGATCGCCGAGAACCGCACGAACGTGATGTTCGTGCCCTACGTGAGCCGCATGGACTACGCGGCTGGGATGTTCTACGAGGCGATCGTGGTGAACGCCCCGGAAAAACTGGCTGACATCCCGGTGCCCAAGCGGGCCAGCTACATCCGGGTGCTGATGCTGGAGCTCAACCGCATCGCCAACCACCTGCTCTGGCTTGGACCCTTCCTCGCTGACGTGGGGGCCCAGACGCCGTTCTTTTACATCTTCCGCGAGCGGGAGATGATCTACGACCTCTGGGAAGCCGCCACCGGCCAGAGGCTGATCAACAACAACTATTTCCGCATCGGCGGCGTCGCCGCTGACCTGCCCTGGGGCTGGCTCGAGAAATGCCGCGATTTCTGCGATTGGTTCGGACCGAAGATCGATGAATACGAAAAGCTGATCACCAACAACCCGATCTTCCGGCGCCGGATTGAAGGCCTCGGAACGATCGAGAAACAGGACGCCATCAACTGGAGCCTCTCGGGCCCGATGCTGCGAGCCTCCGGCGTGCCCTGGGATTTGCGCAAGGTCGATCACTACGAGTGTTACGACGACTTCGACTGGCAGGTGGCCTGGGAGAAAGAAGGCGACTGCTACGCCCGCTATCGCGTGCGCATCGAAGAAATGCGCCAGTCGCTCAAGATCCTGCGCCAAGCCTGCGACATGATCCCCGGTGGCCCGACCGAAAACCTCGAAGCCAAACGCCTCAACGAAGGCAAAGGCAGCGATGCCGCTGGATTCGCCTTCCAGTACGTGGCCAAAAAAGTGGCGCCCACCTTCAAGATCCCCAACGGTGAGCTCTACACCCGGCTGGAGTCGGGCAAGGGGGAGATCGGCGTGTTCATCCAGGGCAACAACGACGTCACCCCATGGCGCTTCAAAATCCGCGCTGCCGACAGCAACAACCTGCAGATCCTTCCCCACATCCTCAAGGGACACAAGGTGGCCGACATCATGGCCATCCTCGGTTCCATTGACGTGATCATGGGATCAGTGGACCGCTGATCAACGCAGCCGACAACGCTCCTTGCGACTGAGCCAGAGCAGGAGCACCACCAGCAATGGGGTCAACAGATCTGTGTAAAGCACCGACCCGGCATTCGATGGAGCGGTGTTGCTGTCGACCAAGAGCGACACCACATGGCCGACACCGTCGGCAAAAAACCAGCTGCAGTAGCCGACCATGGCTGCCAGCAGATAGTCGCGGCGACGGTACCAAAAACTGGTGAGGCCCAGGATGCCGATGGTGAGGTTGGCGTAGGCCACTTCGTTCTGGAAGGGGCTGTTAGGCCAGCCGATCTGTTCAGCAATGAACGGACCAAACGCCAGATGAGCAACAAAGCCGTACACACCGCCAATACCCAGAACCCAGAAGGCGATCCAAAGCAGGGATGCCTCGGCCCATCGGTCAAGCTGCCAGGCCCGGCGGGTCTGCAAAGCAGCCAGCAGTAGGGCCAGGAGCAAGGTCCAGACAGCCACGTTGGCCAGCAGCGTGCGAATCAGAGCTTCCATCACCTCATCAGGCCAACACTGGTCAGACTGTGACGAGACCAGCTGGTCGCATCAAGCTCTGAACTGTTTTCTTCGTCGGCTGCAACACACGGGTTATCTGCTGCCCGCGACCCTGACGGGCACGTTGTGGCTCAAGGGCATGCATCCAGGCCTTCCGGGCCTTGGCTGCCCCCTTCGCACACTCACGGGCGTGCCCTGCCCTACCTGCTTTCTGACCCGAGCGACGGGAGCAGCTCTCACTGGTGATCTCAGCGGATCGCTGCAATGGCATCTGTTCGGCCCCATCACCGCCCTGGGGCTCGTTCTCTGGAGTGGCCTGGCTCTCTACCAAAGGCGTCTCATCCCAACAGGCCTACCCCTCTGGCCCATTCCCATTGTTGGTGGAGCTTTAATCAGCTATTGGCTGCTGCGCCTGGGTACCAACAGCTGGCCCAGCGGATGAACCATCAGCGCAACAGGCCGCGCTCATAGGCGACGTTCTGCAGGAAAAAGCTGGCCATGGGGATCACCACAAAGCCACCCAAACCACAGGTGACCAAGGCCAGAAACGCCACAACGATTCCCGTCAACACTTCAAGGCCCACAAAGCTCAAACCGTTCTCCGAGCGGTAGACCACCTGAAACGACTGGGCGAACGCTTCACCGATGCTCATGTCGGTGACGAAGATGCGATTCACAAACACCGGCGTAACCAACGCAACTGCAATTCCAGGAAGGATGCAAAGCAGAAAACCGATGGTCGTGGCCAGAGAAAAGAACAGCCCCGCCAGGATGTAACGCAACCAATGGCCTGAGAGCAGCTGACAGGCAGCCGCGATCGTCACCACCTCACCGCGCTCGTAATAGAGGGCAGGAACAGCCACGAGCAACACTGACAACAGGCTGGCAAGGATTGTGAGAGGCAGCTGAACCAACTGAGCCAAAACCGCCCCGAGGCCCAGCGCCGCATCGCTGCTGCCGAGGGTCGTCGAGACCACGACGATGATCAAGGCATAAGCGAGAACACCAAGCAGCGAGAGCACGATGGAACCCACCCAGATCACCAGCACCACGGGGATGTGGTGCAGAAAGGCCTGCCAGGCCTTCTGAATGGACGGGGGCTCATGAGCGATCGGCGCGGCCATGGTTCAAGCTGAACTTCTGTCAGGGTGACAGTTGGCACCGGCTTCAACAACACAACGCCATGACCTCTGCCCCCTGGCTGGAGCTGAGCCGAACCGTGCGCTTTAGCGACACCGACGCCGCCGGTGTGATGCACTTTCAGCAGCTATTGGGATGGTGCCACCAGGCCTGGGAAGAAAGCCTGGAATGCTTTGGTCTTCCGGCTGGTTCGGTCTTCCCCGGCGGACGCGGAGAGCAACCCAGCGTGGCCCTGCCGATCGTGCACTGCCATGCCGATTTTCGCGCCCCGGTGCAGGTGGGCGACAAGCTGCTGATCCGCCTGGAACCAGAACGGCTCGATCCCAGCAGTTTTGCGGTGAACAGCCAGGTGCTGCTGGAGGAGCAGCTTGTCGCCCTCGGCTGCCTGCGCCATGTAGCCATCGACGCCAACACACGTCGCCGCTGTGTCCTGCCCGATGGCGTGGACCGTTGGCTAGAAGCATCAAGCCTCGGCCGAATCCAACCGCTGTAACCAATCCCGCCAGCGCTGGCGCTGCCATTTCCCCAGCGCAGAAGGTGCCAAGTCGGGGCAGAACACCCAACGCCGTGGCGTCTCCGCCGGCGCCCAGGAACGCGTGAGGGTCGCAAGGTGCTGAAGCACCGCACTGTCAGCGCTGCCCACCAGCGCCACAAGCCGCTGCCCCCACTCCGGATCATCAACACCCAGCAACAGCACGGAACTGACCGGAAGCGATGCCGCCTGCACAGCCGCCATCACACGCTGCTCGAGCTGCTCAGGAAACACGGTTTCACCACCGGAATGAATGGCGCCATCCATTCGGCCCACGATCTGAAGGCCTGGGGTGAAAGCGGCTCGATCCCCGGAGCGCCACCAGCCTCCTACATCCATGAGCTGTTCCCACCGAGCCGGCTGATCCGCACACCAACGTCCGAGGGCCAGCCGATCAGTGCGCACCTCTAGGGCCCCATCAGCGGCCAGACGCAGCTCCACGTCCATCAGCGGGTCCCCACACCCCGGCTCACCGGCCAGAAAACGGGCCGGCGGCAAGGCCGCCACCATCGCCGCCGTCTCCGTCGACCCGTAACAGGGCGCCAGGGGCAGCTGCAAGGCGCGAGCCTGCGCCGCCAACGCAGGCGGCAGAGCAGCCCCACCGATCCAGATCACCTGCATCTCCTGCAGGAAGGTCACCCCGACGGGATGGGCCAGCAGACGCGCCAGCTGCGTGGGCACCAATGAGAGCAGTACCGGCTTGGTCCCCCAGGCGGGCATGTTCCGACACCACGCGAGCAATTCAGTGGGGTTTTTCATCAACCCCGGCTGCAGCTGCTGATGCGAGGCACCCCAGCACCGGGCTCGCCACCAAGGCATCAGACCACTCACATGCGCCATCGGCAGTGGATTGAGCAGCAGGGTGGCGGCGGGGTCGAGAGCCATTCCCGTTAACCAGTGCGCGGTGGCTGCTGCCGAACGGTCCAGATGGTCCAAGGGCTGGGCGCAGCAACGGCTGCCGCCACTGCTGCCACCACTACGCACCAGCACCCCCGGGCCTGGCGGCAGTTGATCGATGGGGGCAGCGTCCGCCTCCGGCGACAGGGGCACCCACTGCCCTGCCGCCAGCCCCCGCTCCAGCTGCTCGAACTCGCTCATACCGCCGCAGCCCAGACGAACTCTGGATCGGTGGAAAACAACGCCCCAGACGGCGTCCAGCCGGGGGCAAGGCCGGGTGCCGCCGGCGTGGGCCCCTGGGCCTGAAGCCCGGCCAGATGCTCCAGCCAACGCCGACCGATGCCGGTTTCGAAGGCTGTGCTCACCATCCGTTGAGGAACCCCCGCCTGCAGCTCCCGCAACAGCACTCTGGGATCACCCTCCAGCGCGGGCCGCCGCACCTGCCAGCCGCTCCAGCCGCGCCGCAGCTCCGGCCGCTGGTCGAGTGATTCATCCAGAGCCACCGGCCCCAGCGCCGCCAACTGCTCCAGGCCGGCTTGATCCTCTACCGCCAGCGGCTGCTCCAACCAGGCCAGGCGTGGGTCATCACGCAACCGTTGCATCCAAGCCTGCGCCGTACTGCGATCCCAGCCACCATTCGCATCCAGGCGCAACCGAGCCGTTGGCGGCAGGCGCTGGAGCAACTGATCGAGCAGCTGGCGCTCTAGGGAATCCGCCTCCGTCGCCACCTTCCACTTGAACGTGCGCTCCACAAGGCCCCCCGCCGACTCCGCCACAGCTTCGAGGGCCGTGAGCATGGCCTCGCCGGCCGGCAACAACAGGGCCGGCGCGGGGGCCTTCAGCCATCCCTGAGGCGAGGCAGGACCAACCAGACCCTGCAGCTCCGCCAACGCCGCACCAAGACCAAAACCGACTGCCCCTGGCGCATCCCGCAGCAGGGCCTGTAACTGAGCCTTGGAGACCACATCCGACAGCGAGGTGAGGGCGTCTTCACAGGGCGACCACTGCTGCTGCTCGAGCGGGGCCACTTCTCCCCAGCCCACCGCCCCTTGATCGTCGTCCAGACGCAGCAACCAGCCACAGCGCTCCGTCAAAACACCTGCTGCCGTTCGCAGCGGCTGCAGCAAGGCAAAGCGAAAAGGGCGACGCTGCAACCGGAGCGTCATCCGCCTGTCCAGACGCGGGCCAGGGCCAAGCCCACACTCAGCCCCAGCCCATTCCAGCCCTGAAAGCGCAACGCCAGAAACTTGCTACCGCTGATCAGCTCCGGCCGGTCATGATGGCGCTGGAGCAGACGCATCAGCTGCACACCCGCCGGAAGACCGAGTCCGCTCAACACCACCGATGCAGGCCAGTCCCCGTGCAGCACGGGCACCCACTCCAGAGCGAACGTCAAGGCCACAAACCAGGGCACCAGTGCCGCCGCCCTTCGCGTGCCAAGACGCACCACCGGCGAGCGTTTGCCGTGGGCCGCATCCTCCTCCACCTGATGGAAGTGGGAACAGAACAACACCAGGGTGGTCGCCAGAGCTGGGCCTGCCCCCAACATCAAGGCGGTGCCCCATGGGATCAACACAGCCCCCCTGGGCTGTAACACCAACAGGGCCGCAGCGGTTGCAAAGGGCCCAAACGCCAGCCAGCACAGGGGCTCACCCAAGCCGCGGTAGCCCAATCGAAACGGAGGGCCCTGGTACACGTAACCCAGGCCGCAACACACCAACACCAGGGCCAACACCGCCCAGGTGCTGTTCCAGGCCAGCAACCCCATCAACAGCAACCCCACCACCAACGCGGCGGTCGCCCCCTGGGCAACGCGATCCCTGCGGCCGGTGAGGTTCACCACCGAATGGGGCTTACCGGAGGCATCAACGCCCGTCGCCGCATCAAAAACATCGTTGCTGAGGTTTTCCCAGAGCAACAACAAAATGGCCGCCAGCAAAAAGCCCCCCAGCTGCAGCCATCGCAGGGATCCTTCAACACCGAAATGCCATCCAGCCGCGACCAGCACTGGCATCACGGCGACGGAATACATCGGCCACTTGATGGCTGCCTTCCACAAACGGCGCCGATCGGCGTAACGGGATGCGACAGCCTGCGGCTCAGACATGGACAGGTTCGGTTCCCGCAGGGCGAAGACCCATACATTTGAGCAGTAACCCTGGCCAGAAACGCCGCGGATGTCGGCTGATTGTTGTTTCAGCTCCCTTCTCTCCGCAGCCCAGCGGGGATGGATGGCCTGTGACGGCGATGAAGCGCTGCTGAGCCTGGCCCTGCCGATCGAAGGGGTCGACCCGCTTCTGGCCTTACCGCAGCTGGCGGAGCAGGAAAACTTGCAGGTGCTGTGGGACAGCGCCCCGGGCCTCTGCCTGGCTGCAGCAGGGCCCTGCCAGGAACTGGAGCTGGCTGGCAGTCGTCGCTTTGAACAGGCCCAGCGCTTCGCTGACCTCTGCCTCAGCCGCCTCCACGACACCGCACCGGAGAGTCCGGCCCATGCACGCCCCCGGGTGCTGCTGCGCTTCCGCTTCTTCGATCAGGTGAGTGAACGCCGCCGAAGTGAAGCGGTGGTTCCTTCAGTGCAGGCGGTGCTGCCCCGCTGGCAACTCAGCCGTCAAGGACGCCGCGGCTGGCTGCGGCTGAACGGGATCGTGAGCAGTGCAGCGGACTGCCGGGAGCTAGCGGAACAGCTCTGGCTCAAGCAGGAAAAGCTGCTCCAAACACCAACCACGCCAACAGCGCTCAAACCCCAGGCGCTGGTGGCGGCAACGGAACCGGAAACCTGGCGGCAGCGTTACGCCGCAGCACTCACCCACGGGATTGATCTGGTCAACAACGGCGACCTGCACAAACTGGTGCTGGCCGTGCAGCACCGCATCGTTTTGGCCGAAACCTTCAACCCCTTACCGCTGTTGAAACGGCTCCGGCGACAACAGGCCGGCAGCTGCCGGTTCCTCTGGCAGCGCCATGCGGGGGATGCCTTCTTCGGTGCATCCCCGGAACGGTTGCTCAGCCTTCGCGCCGGTTGGCTGCGCAGTGATGCCCTGGCCGGTACGGCTGGGCAGGGGGATTCCGGCGCTCAGCTGCTGCGCTCCGACAAGGACCGCCGCGAACACGAACTCGTGGTGGAAACCATCACCGACCAACTGCGCCGCAACGGACTGTCCCCGCGACGCCGTTGGCAACCCCAACTGGCCCGGCACGGCAACCTGACCCACCTGCACACCCCAATCACGGCGGAAACCCACGGTCAGCCCGTGTTGTCGCTTGCCGAACAACTGCACCCCACACCCGCCGTTGCCGGGTTGCCCCGCCGAGACGCCATGGCCTGGTTGCGCACCCTGGAACCGTTTGAACGGGGAAGTTATGCCGCACCGATCGGCTGGATCGACAATGCCGGTGATGCCGAACTGCGGGTGGCCATCCGCTGTGGGCACGCCCGGGGCTGCGAACTGGACCTCACGGCTGGAGCCGGGCTGGTGCGGGGATCCGTTGCCGAGCGAGAGCTGCAGGAAGTGGGGCTGAAACTGGCCGTACTGGCCGACCAGCTGGAACTTCAAACCAGCGCACGCAACCGCTCGATCGTCTGATCGGCCAGGGGCTGGTTCATCAGCCGCTCCACTTCACGCACCCCCGTGGGACTGGTGACGTTGATTTCGCTGAGCATGCCGCCGATCACATCGATGCCCACAAAGAAGAGCCCCTCCGCCCGCAGCGCCGGGGCCAGGGCAGCGCAGATCTGACGTTCCCGGTCGGTGAGTTCTGTGGCCTCAGCCTGGCCACCGACGGCCAGATTGCTGCGGAATTCCCCGGCTGAAGGGCGCCGATTGATCGCTCCAAGGGGATCGCCATCCACCAACAGGATGCGCTTGTCGCCTTCGCTCACGGACGGCAGGAACGCCTGGGCCATCACCGGCAACCGCTCCTGCTCCGTCACCAGCTCCAGCAGGGCCTTCAAACCCGGCGACTGCCCATTGACCCGAATCACCCCAAGACCCGCACGCCCCCCCAGCGGTTTGAGCACAATTTCCTGCTGCTCCTGGGCAAACGAGAGCAATTCAGACACCCGCCCCGCCACCAGCGTGGGGGCCATCCAGCGGCTGAAGCGCAATGCCCCCAGCTTTTCGTTCCAGCTGCGCAGCGCACTGGGGCGATTGAGCACACGAACACCAGCCCGCTCGGCCACCTCCAACAGATGGGTGGCGTAGAGATACGCCTCATCCACGGGCGGATCCTTGCGCATCCAGATCACATCAAAGCCAGCCAGGGCCTGACGTTCAGCCACCCCAACCGTGATCCAGGGCTCCGGCGTCACCGGCAGGGCGAGCGCGAGGGGTTCATCCCCCCGGGCAATCAAATCGGAAGGCGTGCAGGCCCACACCTCATCGCCGGCCCGCTGGGCGGCCTGCATCAGCGCAACGGAAGAATCCTTGGCTGGCTTGATCTGCCCCAGCGGATCCAGAACAAACAGCTGGCGCATCGATCAGGCCTTCAACAGGGCATCGAGCTCGCCGGCACGATCCAGGGCGTGGAGGTCATCGCAACCGCCGATATGGCGATCATCGATGTACACCTGAGGAACACTGCGGCGGCCATCACCCCGCGCCGCCATGGCATCACGGCCGGGCTCATCGCCATCCACGCTGTGTTCGGTGTAGCTCACCCCCTTGCGATCCAAGAGTCCCTTGGCGCGGACACAGAACGGGCAGGTGCGCCAGGTGTAGATCTCAACCTTGGCCATTGCGTTGTACAAACCAGTGGTCGGATCCTATGCAGCGACTGCGCTGATAGCGTCAGAAGCTGATCAGGACCGAGTCCTTGCTGGATCTCACCGACTTCAAACGCGATCTCTCCGAGCTCACTGACCGCCTGGGCAATGCCCAGGACTGTCTTTGACGTTCCTGCACTGAACGCACGACAACAAGATCTCGAGCAACTCGCCGCCCAGCCTGATTTCTGGGATGACCAGCAGAACGCCCAGAAGCAGATGCGGCGCCTGGACGAGGTGAAGGCACAGCTGAGTCAGCTGGCCGGATGGAGTGGGGCTGTGGACGATGCCAAGGCCACCCTTGAGCTCTACGAGCTGGAGCCCGACGAAGACCTGCTGCAGGAAGCCCAGAACGGCCTGAACCAACTGCGCCAGGGGCTGGATCGCTGGGAACTCGAGCGCTTGCTATGCGGCGAATACGACAAGGAAGGGGCCGTCCTCAGCATCAATGCAGGAGCCGGTGGAACGGATGCCCAGGACTGGGCGCAGATGCTGCTGCGCATGTACACCCGTTGGGCCGAAGACCACGGCATGAAGGTGAGCATCGACGAACTCTCCGAAGGGGAAGAAGCCGGGATCAAGAGCTGCACGATCGAGATCGAAGGTCGCTATGCCTACGGCTACCTGCGCAACGAGAAAGGTACCCATCGCCTGGTGCGCATCTCACCGTTCAACGCCAACGACAAGCGCCAGACCAGCTTTGCCGGTGTGGAGGTGATGCCCAAGATCGAGGAGGACGTCAAACTCGACATTCCTGAAAAGGACCTGGAGATCACCACCAGCCGCTCGGGCGGCGCGGGTGGCCAGAACGTGAACAAGGTGGAAACGGCTGTGCGCATCCTTCACATCCCCACCGGGCTATTTGTGCGCTGCACCCAGGAGCGCTCCCAGCTCCAGAACAAGGAGAAGGCGATGGCGTTGCTGATGGCCAAATTGCTCGTGATCGCCCAGGAGCAACGGGCGGCCGAAATCGCCGACATCCGGGGCGACATCGTTGAAGCGGCCTGGGGCAACCAGATCCGCAACTACGTGTTTCAGCCATACCAAATGGTGAAAGACCTGCGCACCAATGAAGAAACCAACGATGTGCAAGCCGTGATGGATGGGGCCCTCGACCCCTTCATCGATGCGTCTCTGCGCCAAGGTGTCGACAGTCCCGGCGCCGACACCGATTCCTGACCCCATGGCCTCCGACAGCACTCCACCGCCGAGCTTCATCAAACAGGCGATGCGCAACATGGTGCGCAAGGGCAGCAAGAGCCTGTTTCACCTCGGCCTCACCGCCATGGGATTTCTCAGCTTCATCACCCTCGTGGCTTGGCTAGGTCGACCGACCCTGCCGGGCTAGGCATGAAGCTCGACCTAGCGCTGGATCAGGACACGGCGCCACTAGAGCCCTGCGACGCCTCCGACCTGCTCGACGAGACAGCCTGGATCCAGCAGTTGGAGCATTGGCTAAGCACTGTTTGCGGGGATTCACGCCTGGACTGTCCGACCCTGGTGCGCACAGCGGAGGAACTGAGCCTGGGGCTGCACTTCACCGATGACGCCAGCATCGCGGCGTTGAACAGCACCTGGCGCCAGAAAACGGGCCCCACGGATGTGTTGTCCTTTGCCGCCCTCGACGACGCCGGCGACTGGATGGACGGACCCAGCGTCGAACTCGGGGACATCGTGGTCTCTCTGGAGACGGCCCGGCATCAGGCCCAAGAGCAGGGGCACAGCCTGAAGCGGGAATTGCGCTGGCTCGTGAGCCATGGCCTGCTGCACCTGCTGGGCTGGGACCATCCCGATGACGACAGCCTCGCCGCGATGCTCGCCCTGCAGGAGAGGCTTCTTGAGGATGGGTGATCTGGACAACCCGGGTAGGCTTCGATGAGCGGGCGTTCGCCCTGCGGATGCCGAATTCCGTTCCGATGACCACCGAATCGCCCCGGACACCATCCGCAGACGCAGCAGCGGAGGAGGTGGCAATGGTGCCCAACGGAATGCGACGACGGGGCAGCTGGCGCATCGCTGGCGATCTGCCAGCAAGCTTTCGCTACGCCGCTCAAGGCCTCGGCTACGCCTTCGTCACCCAGCGCAACTTCCGGATCCATGTGGTGACGGGGCTGGTGGTGTTTGGTCTCGCCGCCTGGCTTCAACTGGATCTGATCCGCCTGGCCGTTCTGGTGCTTACGGTGGCTGCCGTTCTGGTGTTGGAGCTGCTGAACACAGCGATGGAAGCGGTGGTGGATCTGGCCATTGGCCGGCGTTATCACCCATTGGCCCGCATCGCCAAAGACTGTGCTGCTGCAGCTGTGCTGACTGCCGCCATCAGCTCTTTATTAATCGCTGTGTTTCTCCTGCTTCCGCCGCTCTTGCTCCGCCTGGGGCTCTGACTCCCGATTTACACCCAGATGCTGCTGGTCATCGACAACTACGACAGCTTCACCTTCAACTTGGTGCAATATTTCGGTGAGCTGGCCGCCCAGCATCCGCTGGCGGCGGATCTGCAGGTGCATCGCAATGACGCCATCAGCCTTGAGCAGATCAGGGCCCTGAACCCCGACGCGATCTTGTTGTCGCCCGGCCCGGGGGACCCAGATCAATCGGGCGTCTGCCTGGATATCCTCCAAGAACTCTCAGCAACGGTGCCCACGCTGGGGGTGTGTTTGGGCCATCAAGCCATCGCCCAAGTACACGGCGGCCGGGTGGTGCGAGCCCAGCAGCAGATGCATGGCAAGACCTCGCCTGTGCTGCACAAAGGCGACGGCGTGTTCGCAGGCCTGCCCCAACCGCTGACGGCCACCCGCTACCACTCCCTCATCGCCGAGCGCGAAACCCTGCCGGACTGCCTTGAGGTGACCGCCTGGCTTGAGGACGGCACGATCATGGGCCTGCGGCACCGGGAGCATCACCACCTGCAGGGGGTGCAGTTCCATCCCGAAAGCGTGCTGACCGATCAAGGCCACCAACTGCTGGCAAACTTCCTGCGGGAAGCCGAGGGATAACGCTGTTAGCGTCCAGAGCAAGTTCATTTCCGCCCATGTCCGTCCTGCGTTCCGCTGTGACCGCCGCTGCAGGCCTGGCACTGAGCCTGACCTCTCCAGCCTTGGCGGGTAGTGGGGTGTCGATCAGCAGCTACGGGCAACGGGCCCTGCTGATCCAAGGCGGCGGCCAGTCGGTGCTGCTTAACCCTTACAAGGCAGTCGGTTGTGCCGCAGGCATGCCGGAACCGCGGCTGACGGCCGGCGTCGTTCTGGCCAACTCCGAACTCGCCGATGAAGGGGCCCGAAACGTGGCCGGCGGCCGCTTTCTGGCACAACCGGGGTCATATCGCATCGGTGGCCTAAGCCTTGAGGGCTTTGCCAGCCCCCACGACCGGATGGGCGGACGCCGCTTTGGCAATGCCACTCTCTGGCGCTGGCAGCAAGGGGGCCTCAGCTTTGCCCACCTCGGTGCAACCGCTGGAGAGCTCACCGCCGCCGACCGGGTGCTGCTGGGCAACCCCGACGTGCTGATCATCGGCGTTGGCGGCGGAAGCAAGATCTACAACGCCGAGGAAGCCGCGGCGGTGGTGAATCAGTTGAACCCCAAACGCGTGATTCCGGTGCAATACGTCAATGGAGACGCCCCTGAAGGGTGTGATCAAGAGGGTGTGCAGCCCTTCCTCGATGCCATGGGCGGAACCGCAGTACGCCGTGTTGGCCGTTCTCAAACCCTGCCGGGCAGCCTC
>Ga0189289_10221_pt1 | contig 45871 bp, 44 predicted proteins | sample UW106minimetaG_FD_130313 | JGI IMG/M metagenome (GOLD analysis project Ga0189289, IMG submission 130313) | Marine microbial communities from the Costa Rica Dome - UW106 mini metaG | ecosystem: Environmental > Aquatic > Marine > Oceanic > Photic zone | place: Costa Rica: the Eastern Pacific...
ACAAGCACCTCAACCTGCCGTAACTTCGTGACAATTTCCTCGGGCTTGTGTCGCTTATTTCCCATCGTGAATCCTCCGTTTTCTAAACATAGCGGCGGACCACTTCAGTGGGGGAGGATCAGGTTTCAATCAGTGAAACCATTTCTTGTTTCATCATTTCATTTTTTGGAAAGGTCTCCCGCTTACGCCTTTGAGTTAGTCTTTTAGCGGAGTGACAAAATGAACATCAAAACCACCTTATCGGCGTTCGCCGTATCAGCCTTGACCGCAGTTTCCGTGGCGGCTGAAACGCTGACATTTGCAGCAGGGGAGTGGGCGCCTTACATCGGGTCCGAGTTGCCGGAAAATGGCTTGCACACTCAGCGTGTGCGCGAGGTCATGAAGTCGGCAGGCTATGACATCGAGCTTGAGTACATGCCTTGGAAACGGTCTTTCGAGATGACTAAGAAAGGTGACTATGTCGCGACATTTTCCTGGTCGCGCACAGAAGAGCGCGTGGATGAGTTCTTCTATCCGGAAGTGCCAGTGGACGGACAGACAGATGTGATTTTCTACAGTCGAACCAAATACCCGGATGGTTTGAACGTGACTTCGATTGACGACATTCAGGCGCAGGGCCTCTCTGTTATTGGTTATTCCGGCTACTGGTATGAAGCCGAGTACCAAAAGCGGGGCATGGACATGCGCACGGTCACGTCGCCGGAAAGCGCGTGGAAGATGCTGCAATCCGGTCGCGCCGACATTCTGATTGAAAATCGCGTTGTTGGTGAGTTGTCTCTGAAAGAGGTTCTCGGCGATGACGCCGGGGACATTGGCGAAGCCGCCGAGGTGCGTTCGGCGCCAGTCTATGTTTTGTTTTCCCGCCAGCACCCCGATGGGGAAGCCTTGCGGGATGCTTGGGATGCACATGCAAAATAAGTTGGCGTCCTAGAAATCATAATGCCTCCGGCTCAACAGCCGGAGGTTTTTTTCTTGGTCGCTTGAAACTGGATGCCTCCTGCGCTGGCGTTGTCCGACGCCCCACGGCTTGTTTCCTTGCTCAGTGAGACGAAACCCGCTGGCCCCCACTCGCTGCCCGCTATAGGGTCGCCTCATGAGCAGCACCTCCATCACATTTAGCCACGATCAGGCTGAGGCCTTTGACAATATCTCCACCATGCTCAAGGGGCTGGGGGTGGATTTGGACGAAGGGATTCTGACGCCTGCGACCGAAGGCAAGCAGGCGATCGCGGCAGTGACCGGGAAGGCTGGGTCGGGCAAAACCTTGTTGCTGTCCGAACTGGTGAAAGCGCTGGAAGGGGCCGGGGTGGACATTGTTTCCGGCGATTATGAAGGCAAGCGCAAGAAGGATCACCGGACGCTGGCCATTTTGGCGCCCACCAACAAGGCGGCAAGTGTCTTGCGGATGCGCGGTGTGCCTGCGACCACCATTCACCGGATCATCTACACGCCGGTCTATGATCCGGAATACGAAAAGATCGCCGAATGGCTCGCGGACAATGGCGAGCGGCCTGAAATTGAAGGGCTGACGGATGAGGCTTTGGATCGGGCGTTGGAGTTTTATAAACTGCACAAATCTATTCCGGGCGCGTTGGCGGCAGCTGGGCTGCGGGGCAGCGATTTTATCACGGGTTGGAAGCGGCGGGATGATCCGCTGGACATCGGGTTTATCGACGAAAGCTCGATGCTGGATGACAAGCAGTTTGATGATTTGAAAGAGATTTTCAGCACTTTGGTGCTGTTTGGCGATCCGGCGCAGTTGGCCCCTGTGAACCAATCGGGCGCTATGGTGTTTGATAAGCTGCCGGCGCCCGCGGTTTACAATCTGGAGCGCATTCACCGCCAAGACGCAGACAACCCGATTTTGGATTTGGCCCATGCGCTGGCTGATCCGCAGCTGGAGTTTCATGACTTTGAGCGCATGGTGGAGGACACCGCGCGCAAGGATGATCGGGTGCAGTTTGCCCAGCGGGTGGAAGTCGACTTGATGGCGCGCTCGCCGGTGTTGGTGTGGCGCAATGCGACGCGTATCCGGCTGATCAATGCGTTTCGCATGGTGCATGGCGCGCCGGAGGATGAGTTGCTGGAAGGTGAGCCACTGATCTGTGACGGAATTGAGTTGCCGATGAAGCACCGCAAGAAACGGCTCGATCTGGAAGCGCGGGGACTGATTAAGGGCGCGCAGGTGATTTATCTGGGGCCAGGGCGCAAGCCGGGGTTTTCGCGGCTGCACGTCATGGGCGCGGAAGATCCGCGCGTGTCGGCGGCGTCGATTGTGAAGATCGAGATGCCGGACGAGGAAGAGCCGTTCATTCCTTACGCGGCGCGCATGGGAGCGACGTTCCTGCATGGCGCTGCGGTAACCATTCACAAGGCGCAGGGCTCTCAGTGGGAAAACGTGCAGGTCTTTGCACCCGACCTATATGTGGCGGCGCGGATGAATCGCAGCGAGGCGGGGCAGCCGTTGTGGAAGCGGCTGGCGTATGTGGCGATCACGCGGGCGAGCGAGCGGCTGCACTGGGTGGTGCGCAATCGGCTAGCCAAGCCGTCTGGGCCGCTGGACGTGAGTGATTTGACGGTGGCGCCTGCGCCGCTGGAATTGATGGCGCAGGAGGAAAGCGCGTGAAGAGCATCATTGTGACCGGCGCGAGCCAGGGGATTGGCAAAGCCACGGCGGTGGCCTTTCTGGAGGCCGGTTGGCGAGTTGGCGTGTTGGCGCGCAGCGAAGAGAAGCTGCAAGCGATAGCCGATGAGTATGTGAACGCGGTGCCGCTGGTGGCGGATGTCACAGACGCGGCGGCGATGGAAAGCGCCTTTGCACGGTTTGTGGCGCGCGCCGAACGGTTGGATGCACTGTTTAACAATGCGGGTATGTTTGGGCCTGCGGGATCGATTGATGAGATCGATCTTGGCGGCTTTGATCAGGTGCTAGATGTGAACGTGCGGGGCATGTTTATTGCCGCCAAGCTGGCCTATGCGCAGATGCGGCGGCAAGTGCCGCAGGGGGGGCGGATCATCAACAACGGATCGCTCAGCGCACATGTGCCGCGTGCGGGCTCGGTCTGTTACACGCTCACAAAACATGCGGTGACGGGTCTGACCCGGACGTTGTCGCTGGACGGGCGGCCGTATGACATTGCCTGTGGTCAGATCGACATTGGCAATGCAGAGACCGATATGGTGGCGGGGTTGAATGCGGCGCTGGTGGCTGATGGCAAAGCGCCCAATGCCACGATGGATGTGCGGGATGCGGCGCGCTCTGTGCTGCATATGGCGGAGATGCCGCTGAATGCCAATGTGCAGTTCATGACGGTGATGGCGACCAAAATGCCCTACATCGGGCGCGGCTGAGCGCTCCTTGCAAAAGGAAAGCCCTCGACCGGGGGAGGTCGAGGGCGAATGATTTGGTGCTAAAAAGCGGGATGTAAAAAGGTATTTGGGTAGTCAGAATTTGCGTATTCGTTATCCAATGAGGCCGCCGTCTGTGCGACGTACCGCAAAAACACCAGACCGAGGCACGGAGGTGCCGCCATCCGGGAAGTGGGAGTTGCCTTTTTCGCCCGGGTGCTGAATGCCGACAAACATGGTGCGGCGGTCCGGGGACCAGCAAACTCCGGTGACTTCGCATTCTTTTGGGCCGACCAGAAAACGGCGGATTTCGCCGGTCACGGTGTCGCCCGCAAGCATCTGGTTGTTGCCCATGCCCTTAAAGTCGCCTTCGTTAGAATATTTGCCGTCGGTCTGGATCCACAATAGGCCGGTGCTGTCAAAGGCCATGCCATCCGGCGAATTGAACATATTTCCGGCATTGATGTTCTCACTGCCTGCATATGCATCATCATGTACATCCGGGTTCCCGGCCAAGGCGAAGAGGTTCCAGCTAAATCCGTTTGCGCTGTGGTCTTCGTTGTCGGGCATCCAGCGGGCGATCTGGCCGTAGTGGTTTTCGACACGTGGGTTTGGACCGTTGGCTGATGTATCATCACCGCCAGCATTCGGTTTTTTGCCACGGTTCTTGTTGTTGGTGAGCGCAACATAGGCCTCGGACTTGGTTGGGTTCACCGCCACCCATTCTGGGCGGTCCATCGTGGTTGCGCCCACTTTGGACGCAGCCTGACGGGTATGAATGCGGATTTCCGCGTCGGACATGCCGGTGGTTTCGGGCGTTAGAGCCAACCACTCGCCGCGCATGTCATCATGGAATTTGGCCGCAAACAGGTCGCCATTTTCCAAAAGATCGCTGTTGTCGCCGGTTGCGGTGTAAACTCCGTGAGAGACAAACCGGTAGAGGAACTCGCCGCGCTCATCGTCGCCAAGGTAGACAACCGCTTTGCCATTGGCCGCCAACACCACGGCGGCGTTTTCATGTTTGAAGCGGCCCAGAGCGGTGCGTTTCTTGGGCGTGGAGGTTGGGTCAAACGGATCGATCTCGACCACGTAGCCTGCGCGGTTGGGTTCATTTGGGTTTTTGGAGACGTCAAAGCGCTCATCCACTTTGGCCCAGCCGTATCCCCAGTCTTTGGAAGACACGCCATAACGCTTCAGCTTGGCGGAGACTTCGTGGGCCTCATCCTCGGCAGAGAAGTAGCCGTTGAAGTTTTCTTCGCAGGTCAGGTAGGTGCCCCAAGGGGTTTCGCCGTTGCCGCAGTTGTTCCAAGTGCCCTTAGTGGTTGTGCCGGTGGGGTCCGCGTCGGTTTTCAGCAGATCGTGGCCTGCCGCTGGACCGGTCAGGTCCATGGCGGTTTGCGGTGTGATGCGGCGGTTCAGGTCACTGTCGACCAAAACTTGCCATTTGCCGTCTTCGTCGCGCGCCACTTCAAATACAGACACGCCATGGGCGTTCATTCCCTTTTGCACGTCATCGTCAGACACCCACTTGCCATCCGGGTTGTTGCCCCAGAGGATTTTGCGGTTGGTATATTCGTTGTTGATGGCCATGACGGTGCGGCCGTCTTTGGTGAAGATCGACATGCCGTCGTTGTTGTCCCCAAAGGCTCGGGCTTGGGAGGCCGCGGTGCCACGGGTAGTTTCATCAAACGCAGGCGCGTCAGAGAAGAGGGGATCGCCCCAGGTCACAACCTGTTCCCACTCAAAACCGTCTGGCACGGTGATGGTGTCGTTGGTGTTGGCGGCAACTTGTTCGAAGCCAAACCGATCTCCGGCAGCCACAGCGTCACGTGTCAGCGCGGTGGTGCCGACCAAGAAAGATCCGAGACCAAAGGTCATCACACCACCGAGGAAGCCACGGCGGGATAGAGCGGTTTCCACGATGCGGTCAAAGTCGGTTTCTTCCGCGCGGGGCGAGATCAGTTCGTCAATTTCATCAAAGGACAGATCGTCGGTGTGTGTGTCAGAGGACATTCCTGGCTCCCTGGGCTTGGATCGATGGTTGATGCCAAGGCTAGGAGGCCGTCGATTCAGATTCGTGACAAGCTGTTTGCAGTTTTATGACGCCGGTCGGCGTTAGGCCGCTTCTGCAAGGAGTTCGTCCAGTTTCATAGGTCGACTGTACATTTGTAGGCTGCCGTCGTCGTGGCGCGGCCACTCGGCGGTGTGGCGGTCATGATATAGTTCGACGCCGTTGCCATCTGGGTCGTTGAAGTAGATGGCTTCAGAAACACCATGGTCTGAGGCGCCCAGAACCGGATAGCCTGCATCAATGACCCGTTGCACAGCGGTCGCGAGATCGGCGCGGGATTTGTAGAGGATCGCGGTGTGAAACAGGCCTGTGTGGTGTTCCGGCGCAGGGCCGCTGCCCTTGCTGCGCCAAGTGTTGAGGCCGATGTGATGGTGATAGCCGTCTGAGCCCAGGAAGGCGGCCTCGTTGCCAAGGCGGGTTTGAACTTCGAAGCCCAACACGTCAGAGTAAAACGCGATGGCGCGATCAATATCAGCCACTTTCAGATGCACGTGTCCGATGCGGGCGGAGGGGGCGTAAGATGCGGTCATGAGGTGTCTCCTTCGTTGACACCAAATTAGGGAGCGGGCTGAGAGCAGAAAACTCGCGAATTGGCGCGGCATATGTGCGCAGATGCAGAGTCCGCGTCTTGGGAGTAGGAAGATGCACTTCGTCTGTGGTTGAAATTCTGGCTCTGATTGTAAGATTGGATCCAGAAATCAAAGCATGAGGACGATAAGAATGGCCGTTGAGGTTCCAACACTTGAGACAGAGCGATTGATCTTGCGGGGACATAGATTGACGGATTTTGAGGCCAGCCTTGAGATGTGGGCCGATCCTTCCGTTGTGGCGCATATCACAGGGGTGCCGTCTACGCCTGAGCAAACATGGGCGCGGTTGCTGCGGTATATCGGGCATTGGCAGGCGCTGGGCTATGGGTATTGGGTGATAGAGAGCAAGGCGGAGGGGGTGTTTGTTGGGGAAGCCGGTTTGGCGGACTATCAACGAGACACGACTCCCAGTGTGCGCGGTAAACCGGAAGCGGGCTGGGCGTTGCAACCCTCAGCACAGGGCAAAGGGTTGGCGACGGAGGCAGTGGCGGCGGTTTTGCGCTGGGCTGATGACAACCTGGCCAAGGAGTTTTCGGCCGCCAGCGCCATTTTTGATCCCGCCAATCAGGCCTCGATGCGGGTTGCGGAGAAGGTCGGGTTTGGGGCGCCAGTGATGGGCACCTATGGCGAGCTGGAATCGCTATTTATGGAGCGGCCTTTGGGCAAGTCTGCTTGAAGGGCACAAAATAGCCCCGCCGATGGCGGGGCAGATTTCGTGTTCAGTGTGGTGCCTTTAGGCGCCGACCATACCGACAATCTCGTAGGTCTTTTTCAGGATTGGCGCGGCGATTTCGCGGGCCTGACCTGCGCCGTGGGCGAGGATCTTGTCGATCTCGTCCTGGTGTTCCATCAAGCGGGCCATCTCAGTGCTGATCGGGGAGAGTTTTTCTACGGCGAGTTCGGACAGCATGGGCTTGAACTCGGAGAACTGCTTGCCGCCAACATCGGACAGAACCTGATCCACGGTTAGGCCGGAAAGACCTGCGTAGATGTTCACCAGGTTGCGCGCCTCTGGACGGTCTTCCAGACCTTTGGCCTCAGACGGCAGCGCCTCCGGGTCGGTTTTGGCCTTGCGGATTTTCTTGGCGATGGTGTCCGCGTCGTCGGTCATGTTGATGCGGGAAGCATCGGACGGATCGGACTTGGACATCTTTTTGGAGCCGTCGCGCAGAGACATCACACGCGTGGCGGCGCCCTCGATCACCGGCTCGGTGATTGGGAAGAAGTCGACGCCGTAGTCGTGGTTGAATTTGGTGGCGACATCACGTGTCAGCTCAAGGTGCTGTTTCTGGTCCTCGCCAACAGGAACGTGGGTGGCGTGGTAGACCAAAATATCCGCAGCCATAAGGGCCGGGTAAGCCAACAAGCCGAGGGACGCGTTTTGCTGGTTTTTGCCAGCCTTGTCTTTCCATTGAGTCATACGCTGCATCCAGCCCATGCGAGCGACGCAGTTAAAAATCCAGGCGAGCTGAGTGTGTTCGGCCACAGCGGATTGATTGAACAGGATCGATTTTGTCGGGTCGATGCCAGCGGCAATGAAACCGGCGCAGAGTTCGCGGGTGGCGCGTTGCAGTTTGGCAGGGTCTTGCCAGACAGTGATGGCATGCAGGTCAACCATGCAGAACACGGTCTCGTGGGTGCCGGCCTCTTGCATGTCGACAAAGCGCTTCATCGCGCCGAGGTAATTGCCCAGCGTCAGACCGCCCGAGGGTTGAATCCCGGAAAAGACGCGTGGGGTAAAGGTGGAGGACGTTTGGACCGCCTCGTTCATTGGAAATACTCCATCTGGATTTGTTAGTCTGCTTGGCTTATCTCCGAGGCCAAACACCGTCAAGCCGCACTGGCACGTAGGGCGGGGAAGGAGTACAGGCATGTCGCACCCAGATGATCAGAGCCCCGTGAACCCGTTGCCACCCGTAGTAACGGCGTTGTTCTTGTTATTGGTCGGCGTGGAGTCCGCCTTGTGGCTGGGCTCCAAGGGCATCGTCGGGGGACCAACGGCGGTTGGCTGGCGGCTGGACGCCATTCAACGCTATGCCTTTGCACCGGATATTTTTGATTGGATGGTTGCCAATGGGGTGTATCCGCCGGAGCATATGCTCCGCTTCGTGAGCTATCTGTTTGTGCATTACAACTTCACCCATGCGCTGTTTGGTGGCGTGTTGCTCTTGGCGATGGGCAAAATGGTGGGGGAGGTGTTCTCCGGCTGGGCGACCTTGGCGATTTTTGTGCTGTCTGGTGTCGTCGGCGCGCTGGGCTATGTGCTTGTGCTGGATGTGTCTGCGCCGTTGTTGGGCAGCTATCCGGGGGTTTACGGCCTGATTGGGGCGTTTACGTTCCTGCTCTGGGCAAGCTTGGGCGAAGTCGGAGCGCCACAGGCGCGGGCGTTTTCGTTGATTGGCATGTTGGTGGCCATTCAGTTGGGTTTCAGTCTGATTTTTGGGGGTAATCCGGATTGGGTGGCCGATGTGATCGGCTTTGGCACAGGGTTCTTGATGTCCTTTGCCCTGATCCCCGGAGGGTGGCAGCGGATCCGCGAAAAGATCCGCCGCCAGTGATATCACCGCTTAGGCGGCGTCTTCTTGTGAAGGCATGTCAGCCTCGTTGGCACTGCGTACCGCAAAGGCCAGCGCGATGGCGCTGATGCCGTTGGATAGCAGTTCAATGGCGAGCAACACACCCAGCAGCACGGCTGCGGATTGTGGGAAGTTGTTGAGCACCATCAGGCCCAAAATCACCGATACCAAGCCGGACAAGAGCAGAGCCCAGCGGGCGCTGCCTTCGAAGTTGGAAAAGCCAAACACGCCTTTGAATACGCCGGAGACCAGGAAAAGAATGCCTGCGGCGAAGGTCAGCGACAGAAGGCCCTGAAGCGGCTGCGCGATGATGTGCACACCAATGACCAAGGCCAGAAGGCCGAGGATCACACCGGCAATTTTTGCACCCGTTGAAGGCGCGCTGAAAGCGGCAAAGGTTTGAAATGCACCCAAGAAAATGAAGCTCCAGCCTGCAAAGACTGTGGCGGTGATGGAGGCGGCGAATGGGTTGGGCAGCGCCAGAATACCCAAGATCACGGCCAGAACGCCGACAATCATCATAACGATCCAATTATTCATGTCTCACTCCCGAGATTAAAGAATGCCTAAGGTTAACGGCACATTAGGGGCGTGGAGCAACAGGTTTCTGAGTCTATTTGTCGGTTTGTGCCCGCTCAACCACGGCGGGCAGCGGCCTTTAACTCGCTTGGGACATAGGCGCCAATCAGGCGACCAGCGGCAAAATATACACCTGTTCCGAGCGTCAAAAGGATGAGCAAAGCCACGTAGCGCCAACCGGGCAGGCCGAACCAAGGCACCAGAATGACCCAGGTCAGCCAGAGCACACCGCCCATGACTGCTGCCGCGAGGCAGATGCGCCAGAGACGCTTGCGCAGGCGGGTGTCAAACTTGGCGACTTGACCATAGCCGCGCGCGCCAAAGCCCAGTTGCGCGACCATGATCCAAGCCGAAACGGTAGCCGCAATGGCGGGGGCAATCCATTGGATGTAGGGTGCAAGACCAAAGGCCAGCGCGGCATTCACCACCATGGCCCAGACGGCGAAGTGGAACGGGCGTTTGGTGTCTTCGCGGGCGAAATACAGCGGTTGCAGCAGCTTCTGTAGGACAAAGGCGGGCAGGCCGAGCGCGTAGATCGCTAGGGCCACGGAAATGGCGGCAACGTCATCGGAACCGGTGGCCCCGCGTTCATAAAGCACGGAGACAATCGGCAGCGGGATCACAAGGAAGGCGACCGCGCAGGGAATTGTCAGGAACATCGCAAACTCGCTGGCGCGCGAAAATGCGTTTTGGGCGCCTGTGGTATCGTCAGCTTTCAGGCGGCGGGAGAGATCAGGCAGAAGGACGATGCCGATGGCAATGCCGATCACTCCCAGCGGGAGTTGATACAGGCGGTCAGCCGCATAAAGCCAACTGACCGCGCCTTCGGTGTTGGAGGCCACTATTTGACCAACCACAAGGTTGATTTGCATGACGCCAGACGCCAATGCGGCGGGCACTGCCACGCGCACCATGCGCGCCATGTCCGGTGTCCACTTTGGCAACTTTAGTTTGATGCGCAGGCCGGCTTTGCGGCTGGCAAGCCAAACAAGGCCAAGTTGTGCCACGCCAGCCACAGGAATGGTCCAGATCAGCCAGGTGATGACAGGGCCACCAGACAGGTGACCGTTGATTAACGCTGGGATGATCAGAATGTTGAGCAACACCGGTGCCGCGGCAGCGGCGGCAAACCGGCCGGTGGCATTGAGTACGCCAGAAAACAGCGCCCCCAAGGACATGAAGAAGATGTAGGGGAAGACGATGCGCCCATATCCGACGGTCAAATCAAACCGTGCGTCACCAGCAAAACCTTCAGCGGTGAGCCAGACCAGTGCGGGCATGAAGATCATGCCAAGCGCGGTGAGGGTCATCACCGCGGCAAACAGCAGGCTCAGGGCCTCGCTGGCGAAATGTTCTGCCTCTTCCTCGCCCTCCAGCTTTTTGGAAAACATTGGCACAAAAGCAGCGTTGAACGCGCCTTCGGCAAAAAAGCGGCGGAACATATTGGGCAGCCGAAAGGCGGCGACAAAGGCGTCTAGCAAGGGGCCCGGGCCAATGAAACTCAGCAACAGGATTTCGCGTACAAAGCCCAGAACGCGGCTCAGCAGCGTCCAGAAGCCCACGGTCAGAAAGCCACGCATCAGGCGGATGGGCTTCATGCGCTGGCCCTTTCAGCACCTTGCTGGATCGCCTCGCGCAGTTTCTTTTCGAGCGTCTTTTGTTTGCCTTCCGCGTGGAACTTCAGACCAAACATGTCTTTGACGTAGAACGTGTCGACCACCTGTTCGCCAAAGGTCGCGATCACAGCAGAGGCGATGTACACATTGCTATTGGCTAAGGTGCGCGTGAGATCAAACAGCAGGCCGGGACGGTCGCGGGTGTCGACCTCAATGATGGTGTAAATCTCGGACCCTTCGTTGTCGAACAGGATCGTGGTTGGCACCTTAAAGGCGCGCTCGCGCTTCTTGATCACGTCGCGGGATTTGATGGCTTCGGTGGTGACCACCTCACCTTTGAGGGTTTTCTCGATCATCTGCCGCAGACGGGGTAGGCGGGCGGCCTCATAAGGTTTGTCTTCCGCATCCTGAATCCAGAACGCAGCTGTGGCGTAGCCGTCTTTGGAGGTGAAGGTGCGGGCGTCGACGATGTTGGCGCCCACCAATGCCAGCGCGCCACACATGCGAGAGAAGATGCCCGGGTGGTCCGCCATGGCAAAGCAGACGCGGGTGGCGTCGCGGTCTTCGTCTGGATGCAGGTTGATGCGGACTTCGTTGTCCGGAATATCGCGTAGCAGTTCCGCAAACACTTTATGCGCAGTGATGTGTAGGCCTTGCCAATACGGCTCATAGTGGCGGGCGGTCTCTTTCTTGAGGTCTTTGCTGGGCCAATCGGCCAGTTCCTCGCGCAGGAGTTTCTTGGCCTTGGTGCCGCGGTTTTCGCGGGTGATGGCCTCCATACCGTCCTCAAGCACCAGTTTGGTTTGACCGTAAAGCGCGCGCAGAAGCACGGCTTTCCAGTTGTTCCAGGTGTCCGGGCCGACGCCGCGAATGTCACAAACGGTCAGGATGGTCAGCAGGTTCAGCCGGTCCACGGTTTTCACGGCTTTGGCGAAGTCGCGCACGGTACGCGGGTCGGCGATGTCGCGCTTTTGTGCGGTGTCCGACATCAGCAAATGATAGCGCACCAGCCATTCCACGGTTTCGCTGTCGGCCTTATTGAGGCCTAGGTTCGGCGCAACCTTGCGGGCGATTTGCGCGCCCAGAACCGAGTGGTCGATGTCGCGGCCTTTGCCGATGTCGTGCAGCAGCATGGCGACCATGAGTACCTTGCGGTTGATGCCGCCGGAGGCGAGGATTTCGGAACTGAGCGGAAGCTCGTCCTTCAGGTCTTCGCGTTCGATGTCCATGAAGTTGGAAATCACCTGTATGGTGTGTTCGTCCACCGTGTAGGAGTGATACATGTTGAACTGCATCATCGCCACAATGGGCTCAAACTCCGGGATGAAGGCCGAAAGCACTCCGAGTTCGTTCATGCGGCGCAGGGCGCGTTCCGGGTTGCCGTGTTTCAGCAGCAAGTCGAGGAACAGGCGGCGCGCTTCTTTGTTGGCGCGCAGGTCATCATCAATCAGATGCAGGTTGGCGGTGACCAGACGCATGGCGTCCGGGTGGATCAACATGCCGGTGCGCAAGCCCTCTTCGAACAGGCGCAGAAGGTTGAGCGGGTCTGCCAGGAAGGTCTTTTCATCCGCCACATCAAGCCGGTTGTGCACCATTTTGTAACCCGGCTTCATGCGTGGGCGACGGCGGAAGATACGCTCCAGCAGCGGTTCGGCTTTGGCGTGGTTTGCTTCCAGCTTGGTCAGCAAGATGCGGGTCAAATCCCCCACGGCGGTGACTTGGCGGAAGAACTCCTGCATGAAGTGTTCCACCGCGCGGCGGCCGCCTTTGTCGGTGTAGCCCATTTGATCGGCGACCTCGACCTGCATGTCAAACGTCAGCTGCTCCATTGGGCGACCGGCTGTGAGATGCAGATGACCTCGGACGGCCCAGAGGAAGTTTTCGGCGGCAATAAACCGTTCCAGTTCATCCTGAAGCAACACGTCTTTCTCAACCAATTCAGAGACATCGGAGACGTGGTAGACGTATTTGGCGATCCAGAAGAGAGACTGCAAGTCGCGCAGGCCACCTTTTCCTTCTTTGACATTGGGCTCCACCACGTAACGCTGGCCCTGTTTTTTGTGGCGCTCGTCGCGTTCGTTGAGTTTGGCTTCGATGAACTCTTGCTCGGTGCCTTTGAACAGTTCCTCTTCAAGACGGGTGTTGAGCTCGTCGTCCAAAGGCTCATGGCCGCGCAAAAAGCGGTTTTCCAATAGGGCCGTGCGGATGGTGAAATCTTCGCGCCCCAAGCGCAGGCAATCCTTTACGGTGCGCGAGCTGTGTCCGACCTTCAGGCGTAGGTCCCACAGCAGGTAGAGCATGGACTCAATCACGCTCTCCGCCCACGGGGTGATTTTGTAGGGCGTCAGGAACAGCAGATCGACGTCAGATTGCGGCGCCATTTCTCCGCGCCCGTAGCCGCCTACCGCAAACAGCGCGATACGTTCTGCCTCGGTTGGGGTTGCCAGCGGGTAGAAACGGACGGTGGCAACGTAAAATGCACAGCTGACCAAGCAGTCGGTGAGCCACGTATAAGATCGCGTCATGGCGCGCGCAGCAAGGGATTGCTCACGGAAAGCGGCCGCGATCTGGGTCATGGCCGCCTTGCGGCGGGCCATCAGTACCGGCACGACTTCCTTGCGCAAGTCGCTTTCCTTGCCGTCCTTCTTCAGGATTTCGGCAAGTTCAGCGGCCACTTCGGCGCGATTGAAAATCTCGTCAGCAGAGCAGATCAGCCCCGCGCTGGGCGGGGCTGGAAAGATGTCGCCAGCGTTAGCTGCCAGCGCCTCCAAATCGGGTTGGGGCAGGGTCAATGATTACTACCTTCTTGTCGCGGATCGTGGCCACGGCCAGCCCGCGTTCGTTTGTGCCGTCTGCGCGCAGGCGGAAGATGCCGTTCACACCCTGAAAGCCCGCGCCTTGTGTCAATGCGCCAGTCGTCAGTGCATCAGATTTGCCTTGTTTGACCAGCGCGCCGATTGCCGCAATCCCATCGTACGCCAAGCCGCCAATGGAATGAGGCAGGCCACCGTACGCTTGTGCGTAGCGGGTTTGGAACTGGTTTGTCAGTGTTGGATCCGGCATTGCGTACCAGCCACCCTGTACACCCGGCAATTCCAGCGTTTGCGCCGGGATGTCCCAACGGGTCAGGCCCATGTACTGCGTGGTGGCTGGGCTGAGGCCAGCTTCTGGCAGGAGTTGGGTCAGAAGGGGGAGGGCGCCGGATGTGTTCGCGGTCAAGAACAGTGTCTGGGCGTTGTTTTGCTCTGCGTTCAGCTTGATCTGGCTGACAGCGGCAATCACGCCTTCCTGCGAGAATTCATACCCAACCGCACCAGCGTTGCCTGCACCATTGCGGGTGATGGCATTGGCGATGGCAGTGTTACCCAAGAGGCCAGCCGAGTTGTTGGCGTGCACTGTCATGATGTTGCCTTTGCCCTGACCTTTGGCAAACGCGACGAGGCGATCGGCGGTGTTGTCGAAGGTTGGCCCGAGCACAAACAGGTTGCCACCTGCAATGGTGGTGTTGTTCGAGAAAGACAGCACATTCACGTTGCGGCCAGCAACGGCGGTCGCCGCAGCGTTGGCAGCTTCGCCAAATACAGGGCCCAGAATGATTTTTGCGCCTTCATCAACAGCCTGAACCGCAGCTGCCTGAGCCGTGGTGGGGTTGCCCGCCGTGGCGTAGACGCGCAGGTCAATCTTAACGTCGCCCAAGTCTGCGATGGCCAGTTTGGCTGCGTTTTCAAGGCTTTGCGCCAGAAGTGCGTCGCCGGAGTTGCTTGAGCCTTTTGGAACGAGCAGCGCCACAGGCACGGGCGCGGAGGCATCAATTTTCGGACCGGAGCTTCCGGTGGTTTCTACGCAAGAGACCAGCGCCAGTGTGGACAGGCCTGCTACCGCCCCTTTCACAAAGCGTTGGGCGGGTTTAAGAAAAGACAACATAGGTAAGCTCCACTCCCGTTGGGGTCACGCCCGTGATTGAGGTCCGGCCGCGTTGCTGCCGAATAATAAACGAGTGAAAAGGCGGGTCCAGCTATGAATCACCAGACCGTGAAATTGCAGCCCGGTTTGTACTTTGTCGCCACACCCATTGGCAGTGCGCGCGACATCACTTTGCGGGCTTTGGATATTCTGGCGAGTGCGGATGTGATTGCGGCGGAAGACACGCGGTCGATGAAGAAGCTCCTTGAAATACACGGGGTGCCGCTGAATGGGCGGCCTGTGTTGGCCTATCACGATCACTCTGGCGAAGGGGCGCGAGCTAAGCTTTTGGGCTATCTCGAGGCCGGTAAAACGGTGGCTTATGCGTCAGAAGCCGGTACGCCATTGATTGCCGATCCGGGCTATCACCTTTCGGTGGCCGCCGCGGAAGCGGGCCATCTGGTGACCAGTGCGCCGGGGCCAAGTGCGATCATCACGGCTTTGTCGCTTGCAGGCCTTCCAACGGATTCGTTTTTCTTTGCAGGTTTTTTGCCCAATGCCAAAAAGGCCCGACAGACAGCCTTGGAAGCGGTGCGGGAGTTGCCCGGCACGCTGGTGTTTTACGAATCGCCCAAGCGGGTGGCGGCCATGGTGGCGGATGCGGCAGAGGTTCTGGGTGGCGGGCGTAAGGCTGCTGTGGCGCGAGAATTGACCAAGAAATTTGAAGAAGTCCTGCGCGGATCGTTGGCCGAATTGGCGGCAGATTTGCCGGAGCGCACAATCAAGGGTGAAATTGTTGTGTTGATCGACCGACAACGCGGCGAGGCAGCCAGCGAGGATGACATCGAGGGGGCGCTCAAAGAAGCGCTGGAAACCTTGTCGGTGCGGGATGCCTCGGATGCAATTGCCAAAGCCTATGGCATCAACCGGCGCAAAGTGTACCAATTGGCATTGAAGTTGCAGAAGGCGGGGTAGGCCGCCGGAGATTGGGCAAAGGTTTGGTATGAGTAACAGGCGCAGGGAAGAGACCGGGCGCAGCAATTATTTGGCTGGACAGGCGGCCGAGGAGGCGGTCTTGCGCCACTATGCGGCGCGGGGGCTGACACTGGCGAAGGCGCGCTGGCGTGGCAAGGCTGGCGAAGTGGACCTGATATTGCGCGATGGTGATGAGGTGGTGTTTGTTGAAGTCAAACACAGCCGCAGCTTTGACAGTGCGGCGGCACGGTTGCTTCCGAAACAAATTGAGCGTTTGATGCGCGCGGCAGAAGAGTTTGCCGGCGGAGAGCCCAAAGGTCTGCTCACCGAGATGCGGTTTGATGTGGCCTTGGTGAATGAGCAGGGCGCGGTTCACATCCTTGAGAACGCGCTTTGGTAAGATCATGCGCCCCATTGCATGCGGGGGTGGCATGGGCCATGTAAGTGTGGACTTATTATCAGGGTGCGCACATGAAAATCGCCTTTCAAATGGATCCGATCACCTCGGTCGACATCAATGCTGACAGCTCTTTCCGCATCGCCGAAGAGGCGCAGGCGCGGGGGCATGAGCTGTTTTACTACTCGCCCGATCATCTGGCTTATGAAGAAGGCGAGATCACTGCGCGGGGCCATTCCATGGTGGTACGGCGTGAGCAGGGAAACCATGTGGACCTTGGGCCGTTTGAGCGGGTGAACCTGAAGGATTTTGACGTGGTTTGGCTGCGCCAGGATCCGCCGTTTGACATGCACTACATCACCAGCACGCATTTGCTGGATCGGCTGGCGCCAGACACGCTGGTGGTGAATGATCCGTTCTGGGTACGGAACTATCCAGAGAAGCTTTTGGTGTTGGATTTTCCAGACTTAACACCGCCCACCACCATTGCGCGCGACTTGGACACCATCAAGGAATTCAAAGCCAAGCATGGTGATGTTATCCTGAAGCCGTTGTATGGCAACGGTGGCGCAGGTGTGTTCCGGCTCGATGCCAATGACCGCAATCTGACCTCGCTGCACGAGCTATTTACGGGCTTTAGCCGCGAGCCGCTGATTGTGCAGAAGTTTTTACCGGATGTGAGCAATGGTGACAAACGGGTGATCCTTGTGAACGGGGAGCCTGTGGGCGCAATCAACCGTGTGCCAGCGGCAGGCGAAACCCGCTCCAACATGCATGTGGGTGGACGCCCGGAGAAGATTGGGCTGACTGAGCGTGATTTGGAAATCTGTGCCGCGATTGGGCCGCTGCTGCGGGAGAAGGGGCAGATTTTTGTCGGGATCGATGTGATTGGCGACTACCTGACAGAGATCAACGTCACCTCGCCGACAGGTATTCAGGAGCTGGAGCGATTTGACGGGGTGAACATCGCCGAAAAAATCTGGGAAGCGATTGAAGGCAAACTGGCCTAAATCTCTTGAGATGTGGTGAGGCGGAAGCTGATAGCTTCTGCCAGATGGGGGCGGCGGATTTGTTCGGCGCCCTCAAGGTCCGCGATGGTGCGGGCCACACGCAACACACGGTGGTAGCCGCGTGCGGTGAGACCAAAGCGCTCGGCCACCTGTGAGAGAAGGGCGCGGCCTTCGGCGTCTGGCGTGGCGATCTCTTCCAAAGCTTGGCCGTGGGCGTCGGCGTTCACGCGGATGCCTTCGAGGTTTGCGAACCTCTCTGTTTGGAGGGCGCGGGCGGCAGCGACGCGTTGGGCAACTTGCTCCGACGTGTCGCCATCGTTGGGTAAATCGAGATCGCGGAAGGCCACTGGCGGGACTTCGATGCGCAAATCCAGGCGGTCCATGAGTGGGCCTGACAGGCGGCCAAGATACTCCTGGCCACAATCCGGCACGCGGGCGCAGGCCTGGGCGGGGTCATACATGTGGCCGCAGCGGCAGGGATTGGCGGCGGCGATCAGCATGAATTTGCAGGGGTAAGTGACGTGCGCGTTCGCGCGGGCGATCATGACCTGGCCGGTTTCAATGGGCTGGCGCAGGGTTTCCAGAACGGGCCGCGAAAACTCCGGCATTTCATCCATGAACAGCACGCCGTTGTGGGCGAGGGAGATTTCACCGGGCTGGGCGCGGCGCCCTCCGCCTACGATGGCTGCCATGGACGCGGAGTGATGCGGTTCGCGAAACGGGCGGGCACGGGAGATGCCGCCTTGCTCCAATATGCCCGCCACCGAATGGATCATCGAGGTTTCAAGCGCTTCGGCGGGGCTCAAGGGAGGCAGGATGGTGGGAAGGCGCGCCGCCAACATGGATTTGCCTGAGCCTGGGGAGCCGACCATAAATAGATGATGGCGTCCAGCGGCGGCGATCTCCAACGCGCGTTTGGCGCGTTCCTGGCCTTTCACGTCACGCAGGTCGAGGGTGCTGCTTTCGCCCTGAACTTCGCCGGGTAGAGACGGGGCGAGCGGCGATTGGCCGGTGTAGTGCCGTACAACATCCGCCAATGAGGCTGCGCCAATCACTTGGGTGGCGGCGACCCAAGCGGCTTCGGGGCTGCTGACTGCGGGGCACAGTAGCATTCGGTCTTCTTCGGCGGCACTCATGGCGGCCGGTAAAGCGCCGGTGACGCCGACAAGGGAGCCGTCGAGTGACAATTCACCAAGGCTCACGGTGCTTTCGGAGGCGTCCTCTGGGATGATCCCGAGAGCCGCAAGCAAGGCGACGGCGATGGGCAGGTCAAAGTGGCTGCCTTCTTTAGGCAGATCAGCAGGCGACAAGTTGATGGTGATGCGCTTGGACGGCAGGGCGATGGCCATCGCGGCGAGCGCGGCGCGGATGCGGTCGCGCGCTTCAGAAACTGCCTTGTCCGGCAGGCCGACGATGGAGAAGGCAGGCAGGCCGGGAGCAAGCGCGCATTGCACCTCCACTTGGTGCGCCTCAACCCCTTCAAAAGCCACGGTATAAGCCCGTGCAACCATGGCAAAACCCTCGCCAAACAACAGATTAACAAACGTTAACTATTTGTAGCGAGGGTTGGTTAGCGAATGGTTAACGCGCCTATTGCAGCGCCATGAAGGCAGGCCAAGCTTCTGGATCTGCCGCTGTTTTGTCGCGGCAGAAGGCGTTGCAGAAGCCAAAGATGCGCCCGTTGAGTTCGATCAGGTGCGTGGAGGGCTTGCCGGAGTAGGGGCAATTTGCGTTCTCCGGCGTGCCGTCGTGCAAGGCCTTTGCTGCGAGGGGCTTGGGGCCGGGCCACGGGCGAGTTGGATAGTCTTTTGCGTACCACGGCAGGGTTGCGCCATGCGCCATGCCCATTGCGCGCCAGCGGCGGAACGCTGGGTCGGCCAAGTGGGTGCCGACATAGGTTTGTGCGACCTCGCCGACGGGCAGGTTGTAGCCTGCTATGCGAGCAGCAACCGGAGCGTAGAATACATCGGCCACGCTGTAGGTGCCGCAGAGCCATGGGCCATCTGCGCCGTAGTTTGCACGGGCGTGTTCCCAAATCATTTCAAGGCGTTGGACGTCTTTGAGAAGATCTTCGGAAGGGCTGCAGTCTGCATACGACAGACGCAGGTTCATGGGGCAGTCGTTGCGCAGGGTGAAGAAGCCTGAGTGCATTTCTGCCGCAAGGTTGCGCGCGGTGGCGCGCGCGCCGGGATCGCTGGGCCAGAGACCTGCATCCGGGTAGCGGGTGGCGAGCTCTTCGGCGATGGCGAGGCTGTCTGACAGGACCGCGCCTTCGGGCGTTTTTACTGCGGGCACGGTTCGTGCTGGCGCGATTTTGGTGAGTTGTTCCGCCACTGATTTGTCTGAGAAGTCCACCAAAGTGGTGTTCCGGCCTATGCCGAATTTATCAAATAGAAGCCAGCCGCGGAGCGACCAGGAGGAATAGGCGTAATCGCCGATATATAAATCGTAGGTCATGGCGGTAGAGTAGCACGCCACGATTCATCACGATATTAAAGCATTTTGACGGAATCTATCACGGAACGTGATTAATTGGATGTGCTGTCCAGCCCGCATCGTCAATTTTTATGGAGGTGACCGAGAGGTTGTCGATGCGGTGTGCAAAGACCTCCTCGGTGGTCAGTTGCTCTGCGCGCTGGATTTGCGTCAGGATCACGCCAAAGTGCACAACTACAATCAGTTTGGCACCACGATGCGCCGTGATCAAGCGATCAATTGCGCCATTTACTCGGGAAGCGACCTCGTTCCAGCTTTCGCCATTGGGGGGACGCACGTCGCCTGGGGTTTCCCAGTAAGCGCGGATGCGGTCAGGGTCAGTGGCTTCGATTTCGGCGAAGGCTTTGAGTTCCCAATCGCCAAAGTGGATTTCGCGCAGGGCGGCATCGTGTTCCAAGCGGCGACGGTCGCGCTGGATGGCGTCAGCGGTGGCAATGCAGCGTTGAAGGTCGGAACTGATCACAATGCCGTCAGAAGGAAGGTGATCTGCAAGCCGGGTGACCTGAGCCGTGTCGGAAAGATCTGCGGGCAGGTCGGACCAACCCACCATGGTTTTGGCGTGGGTCGGCCCATGGCGCACGAGATGCAACTCGGTCATGGCAGCTCTCCTTTAAGAACCAGCGGCAATCCCGCGACCACGAGAACCGCCAAATCGGCCTGCTTCGCGATGGCCTGATTGAGGGCACCTTGTGCGTTTCGGAAGCGGCGGGCGAGGGCATTTTCCGGCACCACGTCGAGGCCAACTTCGTTGGAAACAACCACCACATGGGCCCGGCACGCTTGCAAGGCGTCGAGCAGTTTGGCTTGTTCCGTAGCCAGGTCATTCTCCGCAAGCATTTGATTGGACAGCCACATTGTGGCGCAGTCCAGAAGGACGATTGCGTCTTCGGGTAGGTCACGCAGCACTTCAGAGGTGTCGAGTGGTGCTTCGATTGTGCGCCAGTCCGGGCCGCGTTGGCCCAGATGTTTTTGCACCTTTTGGCGCATTTCTTCGTCGAAGGCTTGGGCGGTGGCGACATAGATGCGAGGCTGCGGGGAGGCCATCACCAGCCCTTCGGCAAAGGCCGATTTGCCGGAGGCGGCACCCCCTAAAATCAGGCTGAGTTTTGGCAACATGATCTTACCCCTTGCGCGTTGGCGGGCACCCTGCGGTATTCACGCAGGCGGAGCAAGCGGTAATGATACCTGCGACGCAAGGTGTGCTTGCATCTCCGCGTAGCGCGCGGTTTGGTGGCTACATGAAACAAACTCTTGCAGCTTTTTCTTTTTCGATCCTCGCAACCGCAGGCTTTGCGCAGGGTGTGTCTTACGATCTGTTTCGGGATGCGGATGTCGTGTTCCTAGGCGAAGTGCACGATAACCCGGTGCATCACGACAATCAGGCGCAGGCGATTTTGGCGATCGGGCCAAAGGCAGTTGTGTTTGAAATGCTGGTGCCGGAGCAGGCAGAAAAAGTAACGCCAGATTTGTTGGATGATGCGCGCGCCCTAGAGGTTGCTTTGGGCTGGAATGACAGCGGGTGGCCTGATTTTTCGATGTATTATCCAGTGTTTGCCGCGCTGGGGGAGGCCAAGATCTATGGCGGGCAGGTGCCGCGAGAGGCCGCCCGAATTGCCTTTCAGGGCGGTGATATGAGTGCGGCTTTGGACGGGGCAGGGGCAGAGTTTGGCCTGACCTTGCCGCTGCCGCAACAACAGCAGGAAGACCGTGAAGCACTGCAAATGGCGGCGCATTGTGATGCGCTGCCTGAGGAGATGTTGCCGGGTATGGTGATGGCGCAGCGGCTGCGGGATACGCGGTTGGCGCAAGCAGTGACCGAGGCCTTGGATGAAACCGGCGGTCCGGTGGCTGTGATCACCGGCAATGGACATGCCCGCATTGATTGGGGCGCTCCGGTTATGTTGCCAAAGGAGATTGCCTCTATGTCCTTTGGCCAGCTTGAGGCGGAGCCGCAGAGTGACCCGCCCTACGATCTGTGGATTGTGACGGAAGCAGCGGAGCGGGACGATCCCTGCGCGGCGTTCAAATAAGCGTGCTTGCCCCTTTGGCCTATGCGGCCTAGGTTTGGGCACCTTAGCGTGAAAGAGGTCTGCTAAATGCTGACGGACAAACGAATTCTCCTGATCATTGCCGGTGGAATCGCGGCCTATAAATCTTTGGAGCTGATCCGTAGGTTGCGAGAGCGCGGCGCCTGGGTGACGCCGGTGCTGACCCGTGCAGCGGAAGAGTTTGTGACGCCTTTGTCGGTGTCTTCATTGGCGGGCGAAAAGGTCTATCGCGATTTGTTTGACCTGACCGATGAAGCGGAGATGGGGCACATCCAGTTGTCGCGCTCTGCGGATTTGATTGTGGTGGCGCCGGGCACGGCGGATTTGATGGCGAAGATGGCCCACGGCATGGCCAATGATATGGCCTCAACACTGTTGTTGGCGACGGATACGCCGGTGCTGGTGGCGCCAGCGATGAACGTGCGCATGTGGGATCATCCGGCAACACAACGCAATCTGGCGCAGTTGAAAGCGGATGGCGTTAGTTTTGTTGGCCCCAATGAGGGCGATATGGCCTGTGGCGAATTTGGACCGGGGCGTATGTCGGAGCCGATGGAAATTGTGCAGGCAATTCAAGGCGCTCTGTCCGAAGGTCCACTGCAAGGACAACGGGTATTGGTGACCTCTGGGCCGACGCATGAGCCGATTGACCCTGTGCGTTATATCGCGAACCGTTCGTCGGGGGCGCAGGGCACCGCAATTGCCAATGCCCTGGTCAAACTGGGCGCGGAGGTGGTGTTTGTGTCTGGGCCGGCGGATGCGGCGCGGCCAACCGGCGTGCAACTGGTTGAGGTGCAAACGGCGGCAGAAATGCTTGAGGCCGTGCAAGGCGCACTGCCCGTGGATGCAGCAATTTTCTGTGCTGCTGTGGCCGACTGGAGGGTGGCAAGTGCTTCAGGCAGCAAGATTAAAAAGACCAAGGGCGGCTTGCCCACCTTGGAGTTTGCCGAAAACCCAGACATTCTGGCAACTGTGAGCCAGATGGGGGAAGGGCGACCGGGGTTGGTCGTGGGTTTTGCCGCCGAAACCGATGATGTGATCGATAATGCCACCCCCAAACGTATCCGGAAAGGATGTGATTGGATTGTTGCGAATGACGTGAGCCCGGCAACGGGGATCATGGGGGGCAGTGAAAATGCTGTTACGTTGATTTCGGATGCGGGATCAGAGGCTTGGCCGCGCATGGGCAAAGATGACGTGGCGGATAAACTGGCGGCGAAAATCGCGGAAACGTTGACGAAATGACGCGCTTCTGCGCGGCCTCCGGCGGGGATATTTAGGGACAGTGAAGACATGGCTGTGGTGCCAATTAAGCTGAAATGGCTCGAAGATGCGGACCGGGAGATTGCGCTGCCGTCATATGAAACGGCGGGTGCCGCTGGGGCGGATGTGCGGGCAAACTTCCCGCCGGATCAACGGGATGGCGTGACTTTGGCGCCGGGCGCGCAGGTGCTGGTGCCAACCGGATTGTCCTTGGAGATTCCGCACGGCTATGAAGTGCAGATGCGCCCGCGCTCCGGGCTGGCACTGAAACATGGCATCACGCTGCCCAATAGTCCCGGTACAATTGACAGTGACTACCGCGGGCCCCTTGGCGTGATTGTGCTGAACACAGGTCAGGAGCCGTTTGAGATCATCCACGGCATGCGCATTGCGCAGATGGTTGTGGCGCCGGTTGTGGTCGCAGAGTTTAAATTGGATCAAGAGCTTAGTGAAACCAGCCGCGGGACGGGCGGGTTTGGCTCCACCGGAGTTAGCTGATGCTTTTGGTGTTGATCATGGCGGCGGGTCTTTGGGGCATCGGCATGGTGATGGGCGCGCCAAAATCGGCGCGATGGACCATGATCGGGCTGCTGTATCTGGCTGTTGTTGGCGTGCAGGCGGTGTTTCCGCCGGAGCATCAATTGGTGATCGCGACCGGTGGCAGTCTGGCGATGTGGTTGATGATTGGCGGAACGGTTGCGATTGTTTTGGCCTACTCAAGTATGGTGCAAAAACTGCGTCAGAAAGCGGACGCGAAAGCCGAAGATGAGGCGCAGGAGAACGCGGCGCAGGAGCTGTTTTCCGAGACCGAGTTGAACCGCTATGCGCGCCATATTGTGCTGCGAGAACTTGGCGGATTGGGGCAGAAAAAGCTGAAAGATGCCAAGGTGTTGGTTGTTGGGGCTGGTGGGCTTGGATCGCCGGTTTTGCTGTATCTCGCAGCGGCTGGTGTCGGGCGTATTGGGGTGGTCGATGATGATGTGGTCGATAACTCCAATTTGCAGCGTCAGGTGATCCACAAGGATGAGGCGATTGGCACGCCGAAGGTGCTGTCGGCGGCGGAGGCGATGACGGCGCAGAACCCGTTTGTGATGGTGGTGCCGTACCCGCGTCGATTGACCGAAGAGGATGCAGCGGAGATCATTGGCGCATATGATCTGGTGCTGGATGGCACGGATAATTTTGGCACGCGGTATCTGGTGAATGAGGTCTGCGTGGCTCAGGGCAAGCCGTTGATTTCCGGCGCTTTATCGCAGTGGGAAGGGCAGTTGAGTGTGTTTGACCCCGCCAATGGAGCCCCTTGTTATCAGTGCATTTTCCCGGAGGCGCCCGCGCCGGGCATGGCGCCAAGCTGCTCGGAAGCGGGTGTGGTTGGGCCACTGCCGGGCGTGGTCGGCTCGATGATGGCAGCGGAGGCCGTGAAGGTGATTACCGGCGCCGGGGCTGTCTTGCGCGGTGAGATGATGATCTATGACGCGCTGTGGGGAGAGACCCGCAAGATTGGTCTAAAGCCGCGCTCAGATTGCCCGACCTGCGGGCGACAAAAGGGCTGATTTCCCCGTCTGTATTGCGTCGGTATCACGTCTGTGTTGCGACGGTGGCGATGGCTGCACATGAACGGCGAATCTGTTCAGTTACGCACGGATTGGTGAGGTGGATTGCACCTCCTGAGAGCCCTGCCTAGGGTGGGCGCAAAGGAGATTCATCTGATGACAAATCCGCTGCTGTCCGCGTGGGACACCCCGTTTGAGCTCGCCCCGTTTGATAAGATTTCTGACGCCGATTTTGCGCCTGCCTTTGAGGAGGCTTTGGCCGCGCATAAGGCAGAGATCGAGGCGATTGCCGCGAGTGCCGAAGCACCAAGCTTTGCCAACACCATTGAAGCCATGGAAGTGGCCGGAGAAGGGCTCGACAAAGTGCTGTCTGTCTTCTTCTCGGTGGCTGGGGCGGACAGCAATCCGGCGCGCGAAAAACTGCAGCGCGAGTTCTCGCCGAAGCTGGCGGCGCACTCGGCAGAGATTTCAGCGAACAAAGCGTTGTTTGGCCGGATCAAGGCGATTTGGGATGCGCGGGACACTTTGGACCTGACGAAAGAGCAAAAGCGTGTGCTGATGTTGACACATCGCGGCTTTGTGCGCGGCGGGGCGGCACTGGAAGGTGACGCGGATGCGCGGATGAAGGAGATCAAGGGGCGGCTCGCGGTGTTGGGCACGGAGTTCACGCAGAACTTGCTGGCAGATGAACGTGAGTGGTTCATGCCGCTGGCGGAGGAAGACTTGGAAGGGTTGCCTGCCTTTGCCGTGGATGCGGCGCGGGCGGCGGGGGAAGAGAAGGGTGCAGACGGTCCTGTCGTGACGCTGTCGCGCTCGATCATTGTGCCGTTTTTGCAGTTCTCGCCGCGCCGCGACCTGCGAGAGAAAGCGTTTGAGGCTTGGGCCGCGCGTGGGGCCAATGGGGGCGAGACCGACAACCGCGCGATCGCGGGGGAGATTCTGGCACTGCGCGAAGAGCGGGCGAAGTTGCTGGGGTACGCGAGCTTTGCGGACTACAAGCTGGAAACCGAGATGGCGAAGACGCCTGACGCGGTGCGCGGGTTGTTGATGGATGTCTGGGCACCGGCCAAGGCGCGGGCGGAGGCGGATGCCGCTGTGCTGACCGAGATGATGCATGCGGATGGCATCAACGGCGATCTGGCGCCGTGGGACTGGCGGTATTACGCGGAAAAGCGACGCAAGGCGGAGCATGATCTGGATGAGGCAGCGCTGAAGCCTTACCTGCAACTGGATCGGATGATCGAGGCCAGCTTTGCCTGTGCGACCAAGCTGTTTGGATTGCAATTCAAGGCGTTGAATGTGCCGCTATACCATGAGGATTGCCGCGCCTGGGAAGTGACACGCGACGGGGACCATGTAGCGGTGTTCATAGGGGATTACTTCGCTCGGGGCGGGAAACGTTCTGGCGCGTGGTGCTCCGCGATGCGGGGGCAGGCGAAATTTCCGGAGGTGCAAGGCCCTGTTGTCATCAACGTCTGCAACTTTGCAAAGGGCGATCCGGCGCTGCTCAGCTATGACGATGCACGCACCTTGTTCCATGAGTTTGGCCATGCGCTGCATCAGATGCTGTCCAATGTGACCTATGAGAGCATTTCCGGAACGTCGGTGGCGCGCGACTTTGTCGAGTTGCCGAGCCAGCTGTATGAACACTGGCTTGAGGTGCCAGAGGTGCTGGCGGAGTATGCCACCCATGCGGAGACCGGTGAGCCGATGCCGCAGGCGATGTTGGAAAAGGTGCTGGGTGCGGCGAACTTTGATCAGGGCTTTGCCACGGTGGAATATGTTGCCTCCGCGCTGGTCGATCTGGCGTTCCATGAAGGGGCGGCCCCAAGCGATCCGATGTCGAAACAGGCCGAAGTTCTGGCGGAGCTGGGCATGCCTGCGGCAATCACCATGCGCCATGCAACGCCGCATTTTGCCCATGTGTTTGCCGGGGACGGCTATAGCTCTGGCTACTACAGCTACATGTGGTCTGAGGTGATGGATGCGGATGCATTTGAAGCCTTTGAAGAGGCGGGAGACGCGTTTGATCCGGAGACGGCCAAGGCGCTGGAGCAGCATATCCTGTCGACCGGTGGATCGGTGGAGGCGGATGAGCTTTATAAGCGGTTCCGCGGGCGTTTGCCGGGCGTTGAGGCGCTTTTGAAAGGTCGTGGCCTGGCGGCTTGAACGCACTTCAGTTGAGATAGAAAACACCCGCAGGCGGAGGAGCCCTGCGGGTGTTTTTGTGTGTTTAGCCGATCACGTCGTGGCCGCGGTTTTGCATGCAGCGGATCAGAACGTTGCGGCGTTCGTCATTCACTTTTGAGGCGTTTTCGGCCGCGCCAATGGCACCGCCAGTGATCGCGCCAACCACGGCACCTTCCCATTCATCGTCCGCCTCGATGGCGCCTACGCCTGCGCCAATCACCGCGCCAATCGCGGCGCTTTCGGCGCCTGCGCCGTTGGTGAAGGAGGCCGCCTGTGCGTGGCAGGCGTTGTAATCGCTGTCAAAATTGGCGTTGCGGGTGCCGTCCACTGTCAGGGGGCGATCCACTGGGGCGGTGCAGGCAGCCAGAGACAGAGCGGCAATCAGGCTAAGCATCAATGTGTTGTGTGTCATTTGTGTTGGTCCTTTTCAAAATGAGTCCGTCTTGGGATGGCGGCTATTTAAGAAGGTCTGATTTTCATTTCAAGGCAAAAGTTTTATGTTTTACGTATAAGCTTGCACGAAAAACGTAATTGGATTAATGAAGGGCAACAACTTATGGAGCAAAATCATGAAGCTAGTGGCCCGTCTCGCCATGTTGATCACGTTGGTCTATTTCACCTTTGGCTGGGCGGTGTTGTGGATATCCGCCTTCCTTGGCACAGGTGAAATGCTCGCCGATGCCTTTGATTTGCCTCTGGATATGCCGGTGCCGCCGATGTGGGCGATTCTGGTTGGTATGGCGATGATGTGGCCCGCCCTAATCAGTTTGGGCATTGGGTTCTGGGCATTGGACCGCATCCTGCTTTTGAAGAATCCGCAGGATTTTGCGCAGATGGGAAAACACCTGAGGCTTTGCGCCTACGCGTTTTTGGCGTTTTGGCTGCTCAATGCGTTAAATGTCTCGATGCAGCCGGTGGTGTTGAGCACGCATTTGGCCCAGGAGCTGCGCCCGGAGTTTGTGCTGATCGACATCGATATTGATGTGGTTTTTCTGGTGCTGGCAGCAGTGTTCTTTGCCATCAGCCGGTCGCTCAATCAGGCGCAAGAAATTGCTGACGAGAACAGCCAGTTCCTGTAGGAGGCCCTATGCCCATACGCATCAACCTCGATTTAGAACTGGTGAAACGCAAGATGACCTCGCGCGAGTTGGCGCAGGCCATTGGATTGACTGAGACCAACCTCAGCCTGCTGAAATCCGGCAAGGTAAAGGGCATTCGCTTCAATACGTTGGAGGCGATTTGTGCCCACTTGGGCTGTCAGCCGGGGGACATTCTGGAGTATGTGCCGGAGGAAGAGTAGGGGCATCAAAAAAAGGCGTCGCAGTGTTGCGACACCCTTCTTATTTGGGAATAAGCTTGGTCAGATCGTCTGGTCGTAGTCGCCGACACCCGGCTCGGTGCGGATCACCGCATCGATCTCAGCAAAGATCTGGCGCATTTCGGCGTCGCTTTCGTTGCTTTCGATCACCACCACCAAGTTTGGCGTATTGGAGGACGCGCGTACGAGACCCCAGCTGCCGTTGTCCAAAATCACGCGGGCACCGTTGACCGTCACCACTTCGCTGATTGCGCGCCCAGCGATTTTTTCGCCACCTTCGTGCATGGCGGTGAGCTTGGCGACGATACGCTCGAGAATGTCGTATTTCTCGGTGTCGGCCGCATAGGGCGACATGGTGGGGGTGGACCAGGTTTTGGGCAGGGCCTTGCGCATGTCCGACATTTTCATGTCCGGGTTGCGGTCCAGCATTTTGCAGATTTCCACAGCCACGCGCATGCCACAGTCGTAGCCACGGCCCACGTCGCCAGACAGGAAGTAGTGGCCGGATTTTTCAAAGCCTGCCAGCGCGCCAAGTTCGTGGACGCGGCGTTTCATATGGCTGTGGCCGGTCTTCCAGTAGTCAGTTTTTGCACCGGTGGCTAAGAGATCTGGGTCCGCTGCATAAAGCCCGGTGGATTTTACGTCGGCCACAAAAGTGGCGTTGGGATAGAGTTTGCCAAGGTCCTTGGCCATGATCACGCCGACCTTATCGGCAAAGATTTCTTCGCCCTCGTCATCCACCACGCCGCAGCGGTCGCCATCACCGTCAAAGCCAAGCGCGAGGTCCGCGCCGGAGGCTTTCACGCTGTCAGACATGTCGTGCAGCATTTCCATGGCTTCGGGGTTGGGGTTGTAGTTGGGGAAGGTGTAGTCCAGCCGGTTGTGGCTATCGACCACCTCAACGCCCATGCGTTTGAAGATTTCGGGTGCAAAGGCGGCGGCGGTGCCATTGCCGGTGGCGCAGACCACTTTCAGCGGGCGGGACATTTTGAAGTCACCAACCAGATCATCGATGTAGGCCTCGCGCACGCCGTCGACGACCTCATGTTTACCACCTTCGTGCGCGTCAAAGTCGCCATTCAGGACGATGTCACGCAGTTCGGCCATTTCGTCAGGCCCGTGGGTCAGCGGTTTTTCAAAGCCCATCTTCACGCCGGTCCAGCCGTTGGGGTTGTGGGACGCGGTCACCATGGCCACGGCAGGGGCATCGAGATGGAATTGGGCAAAATAGGCCATGGGGGACAGGGCAGGGCCGATGTCTTTCACGTGGATACCAGCCTTCATCAGACCAACAATCAACGCCATTTTGATCGACACGGAATAGTCGCGGTAGTCGTTGCCGACCGCGATTACAGGCTCAATACCGCGGCGGCGCATCTGAGTGCCAAGGCCAAAGCCAAGGGCGGTCATGCCGGGGAGGTTGATTGCCTCAGGAAACTGCCAGCGGGCGTCATATTCGCGAAAGCCTGTGGGGGCAATCATCGGGTCGCGCAGGAATTCCCAGGTATTTGGGCGCACTTCAGGCAATGGTTTTTTCATGGCAAGGTCTCAGTTGTTTCAAAAGAGGTGTCTAAATTACTATTGGATTGGCTTTCGCCAGAGCATCAAATTGCATCAGCGTGTCAAGCAAAGCGGGCATTTGGTCAAGCGGGATCATATTTGGGCCGTCTGAAGGCGCATTGTCCGGATCTTGATGCGTTTCGATGAAAACCGCAGCAGTTCCGATAGAGACAGCGGCGCGGGCCATCACAGGGGCAAACTCGCGCTGGCCACCAGAGCTGCCACCTTGGCCGCCAGGTTGTTGCACCGAATGGGTGGCGTCCATCACCACCGGGTAGCCGGTTTTGGCCATCTGGGGCAGGGAGCGCATGTCCGCGACAAGGGTGTTGTAGCCAAAGGAGGTGCCGCGTTCGGTCAGCAGAATGTTGGTGTTGCCGGTGCTTTCGATCTTGGTGACGATGTTGCCCATCTCCCAAGGGGCCAGAAATTGACCCTTTTTCACATTCACCGCGGCGCCGGTTTTGCCTGCTGCCAGAAGCATATCAGTCTGGCGGCACAGAAAGGCGGGGATTTGCAGGATGTCGACAGCTTCAGCGGCCAGCGCACATTGCTCTTCAGTGTGCACATCGGTCAGAACCGGCACGTCGAAGTCTTTGCGGATACCATCCAAGACAGACAGACCTGCATCCAGGCCGAGGCCACGAATGCCGCTGAGCGAGGTGCGGTTGGCCTTGTCGTAGCTGGCCTTGAAGACATATTGCGCGCCCGCCGCCGCACAGGCTTCTTTCATGGTGCCTGCAATCATTTCGGCGTGGTCTTTGCTCTCCAATTGGCAAGGGCCGGCAATGACCGTCAGGGGAAAGTCATTGCCAATGGTGAGAGCACCAACATTCACATGTTTCATTACGAAGACACCTGTTCTCTTAGGATGGACGCGGTCAGCGAGATCATCAGATAGATGCCCGAAAAGATCAGGAAGGCCAAGATCGTGTTTTCAAAGCTGCGCGGGTAGGACGGGTCTTGTGCTGAAACTGGATCCACAGAGGTGGTCAGATAACGCACCTGACGGTTTGCCTCCAGCTCGGTCTGCTTGAGGGTTTGCAGAGATGTCTGCATTTGCAGGTCTGCGGTGGCAAGGTCGGCCTGAGCGATTTGAATTTGTGAGGTTTTGGCGGCCAATGATTGTTCGCCTGCGGTGGCCTCTGTCATGCGGGCGCGTTGTTGCGCCAAAGCAGCCTCAAGGCGGCGTACGTCGCCGCGCACACCTTCGACGCGCGCTTTGTTGGGGCGCGCGTTGTCTTCCAAAGCGGCCAGTTGCAACTGTTTCTCTTGCAGCTGGATTTCCAAGTTGGTGATTTGTTGGCGCAGGGAGGCGATCACGCCTTCTGGGTCAAGCACGGTGTTTTCTTGCAGCCGGACCAGTTCTGCCTGTGCGTCACGGCGTTCCTGTTTGGCGGTTTCCAAGCTTTTGCGGGCATCGCGCAACTGGTCTTCACGTTTGCGCTGCGAGAGGTCATCAACCCGTTGTTCGGCATAGGAAATGAGCGCTTTGGAGAACTCAGTCGCCACCTCTGGGTCCGCCGCGCTGACTTCCATGCGGATGGAGCCTTCGGTGGGATCATAGCCGATTTTCACGAACTTCTTGTAGACCTTATAGGCCTGTTCATTTGACGGATCGGCGGTCAATCTTTGGATTGGATCAATTGCGGTGTCGGAGAAGTGGTCTTTGAAGCCGACATCGCGATCCAGCCGGATCATCGCGTCTTTACTGGTGAGGTAGTCCTGCACCGCAATCGCGTCCTGATTGGAGTTGAGCTGTGCGGGCAGCAGTCCGCCCAGGGCGCCGCCAGCTCCGGCAGAGTCCGCCTGCTGCACAAGGAAGGCAGATTTGGTGGAGTACATCGGGGTCGCGACGGAATAGAAGTACCACCCCGCAAAGGCCGTTGGCAGGAAGACAAAGGCCGAAAGACGCGCGAGCAGCAAGAGCAGGCGGCGACGGCGGCGGCGGGCGATGTCTTTTTGAATTTCGCCAATTTCCAGCGCCCGCATCTCTGCCGGGGACATGGTTTCCGTGGACGGCAGCGTGCTTTTGCCCATGGGCATGGTCTGTGGCAGCTGTACCTTGCCTGCTTCGGCGGGTTTCTTGTTGGCTTTGTCTGACGGCATCAGGTCCAGCATGTTGGTGCGCTGAAACGGATCGATGCCCGCCTCCCGCAACACGCGGACCGCGTCATAGTCGGAGGTGGCCGCCAGGCCTTGTTTCTGTGCCATACGGCGCGCCATGCGCAGTTGGCGCCCGGTCAAGCCTTCGCGTTTGATGGCGTCAATTGCGGCCTCAGCCCCTTGTGGTGTGGGCTGCGCCGTGTTGGCGGGCGTGGCGCCCGCTGGGGGTGTTGGCTGTGCCGGATTGGCCATGTTCACAGCGCGCGGCGCGGTTTGCGCCGAGGGTTGGGCCGCAGCTTCGGCCGGTTGGGCGGGCGGGGTTTCGCTGCGGCGGACGCGGAATTTTTTAGCCTTGGGTTTGGTAGTCATAGAGCTGTTTGGCCTCTTCCAAGGTGTCGAACATATACAGTTTGCCATTGAGCAGCACAGCGGCCGATCTTGCAAATTTTTCCAGCACTTGCGGCTGGTGTGACACAATCACAATTGTGGTGGTGCGCAGGCGTTCACGCAGCACTTCACCGGCTTTCTTGTTGAACTCCACATCGGTGGAGGAGGGCATGCCCTCGTCAATCAGGTAGATGTCAAAATCCAGTGCGAGCATCAGCGCAAAGGTGAAGCGCGAGCGCATACCGGACGAATAGGTCCCGAGCGGCTGTTCAAAGTACTCGCCAAGATTACAAAGCCAGCGGCAGAAGGCTTCGACATAGTCCGGGTCCAGCCCGTAGAGGCGCGCGATATAGCGGCTGTTTTCCACGGCGTTGTGTTTGTTGACCACGCCGCCCATGAAGCCCAGCGGGAAAGAAATCCGGCAATCACGGCGGATCACGCCTTCGTCGGGCTTTTCCAAGCCCGCCATCATGTTGATCAGTGTGGTTTTGCCGGTGCCGTTTGGGGCGAGGATGCCAAGAGAGTTGCCCAATTCGACACGAAATGAGACGCGCTCAAGGATGACCTTGCGCTGCGTGCCGGTCCAGAAGGACTTACTCACATTATCGAACTCGAGCATTACCTGCTCCCGAAACTGCTCTCATGTGCCATTATAGCACGATACTTCACACCAAAGTGGTTAACGCTCTGACGGCGTTTGTCCCAATATGTCGGATTTGTCCGGCACATAGCAACTGTCTGTGGCTGGAAAGGGGTGAGAAATATTGAAAATTCTCTCTGAAACCGGAAGTGGCGGGAAGAATTGGGGAAATTTCGTGTTTTCGGTTGCGTTGTTAAACATCGAAATGAAAACCACCGACGCGTTGCGCGCACCGGTGGTTTGGCTGTTTGGGGGCAGGGATTTGGTTAAGCGACCGCTTGCCAGACGCTCCCCGCGATCAGCGCGCCGGTCAGGGCGAAGCCGAGGTAGGCGGCAAAGATACGCGGTTTCACCAAGGCCCAGACCGCAATGGCGGCGGGGATGCAGCTGACGCCGCCGGCGATCACAAAGGACATGGCCGCACCGTTGGACATGCCTTGCTCCATCAAGCCGCTGATAAAGCCCACGGCGGCAAATCCGTTGAGGTAGGCCGGCATGCCAATCAAAGCCGCGAGCAGGATGGTGTCAAAGCCTTCGCCACCGAGGAACTGACCTACCCAAGCGGTGGTGTCATAGACGATCATCAAAGCTTCGAACATGTAGGCGATCAGCAGCCACTTCACGAGGAACAGCGCATTTTCCAGCCAGGTCTCGCGGAAGACAGTGCGGCGGTCCGCGTTGCCCCAGAATTTCCAGACTGGCTTTTCAGAGAACGGCGCTTTCGTGCTGCAGCAGCCGCCAACCTGAGGTTTTTCGCGGAGCGGGTCGGCAAAGACCGCGCTTTTGGAGAAGGTCATGGTCAGGAAGCCGCCCATCATGCCGATGGTCACCGCAGCGATGGTTTTGGCGACAGCAAAGTCCCAGCCCAATTCCCCCCAAGTGATTGTAAACATAGCCGGATCCATCAGCGGGGAGGCCAGCCAGAAGGCCATCACTGCCCCCAATGGCGCACCAACCGCCAGCAGGGCTGCGATGAAAGGGATGACTTCACAGGAGCAGAAGGGCGAGAGACCGCCCATGAAGGCTGCGAGGATGATCATGCGGACCTGATTGCCCTGAAAGGCTTTGGCGATCAGGTTCTCTGCGCCGCTGGCCTTCACATAGGCGACTAAGGTGATGGCGATGATGATGAAGATGCCGGTGTGGCTCATCGCTTCAAAGACGATCTCTGATGCGGGCAAGAACTTCTCCGGGGCCAGCACCAGCAGGATCAGCGGGATAATCACCACTGTCAGCCAGGCTTTGTCCAGTTTGGTCCATCGAGTTCGCCAAGGGGCGGGGGAATTCTGTGTGGTGTCAGCCATGGTCGTGGTCCTTGTTTGGGCTGTCGCTGTCGGCGCAGCATTCTCGGAGCAGGAAGCTCGAGAGATCGCGGACAGCGTCATAGGCAACCGCCGCGCAGATGATGGAGCGCCCTTGTTTTTCCTGAGTCACCAGCCCGGCCTGGGCGAGGATCTTCATGTGGTGGGTTAGGGTGGAGCCGGTCACGCCAGTGCGTTTGCCAAGCTCCCCGATGGAGAGGCCCTCATGGCCAGCGCGCACCAAGCAGCGCAAAACCGAGAGCCGTTGTTCCGATCCAAGCGCCGCAAAGGTGGAGGCGGCCACTTCGAGGGAGATATCTGTTGGGTCACTGTGTTTCATATTTCTAAAAATATCGAAATGAATGAGTCGCGCAAGTCTTATTTCGAATATTGTCGAAATAACTTCATGCGGCTATCAGGGGGCATGTCACTACGCCAGGAAATACAGGGCTGCCAGATATGCGCAGAGCGGTTTGCAGCCACCGCGACAGGCCACTCCCCACGACCGGTGGTGTGGTTTGAAAGAAAGCCCAAGTTGTTGATTGTGGGGCAGGCACCGGGCGCGCGGGTGCACGAAAGCGGGCGGCCGTTTACCGATCCCAGCGGAGACCGTCTGCGGGATTGGATGGGCGTGGATGAGGCTGTTTTCTATGATATATCCCGCGTTGCGATTGTGCCGATGGCGTTCTGCTTTCCCGGTTACAACGCCGCAGGCAGTGACCTGCCGCCGCCGCCGATCTGCGCCAAAACCTGGCGGGGGCGTGTGATGGATGCGCTTGGGGACGTGCCACTCACGCTCATTGTGGGCGGCTATGCCCAAAGGTGGCATCTGGGCACCAAAGCGGGGGTGACTGATACAGTTAAGGGGTGGAGCGACCATGCGCCCAAGGTCTTCCCCTTGCCACATCCGTCCTGGCGCAATACGGCATGGATCAAGAAGAATCCCTGGTTTGAGACCGAGCTGCTGCCCGTGCTGCAAACCCGTATCAAGGAGGTGCTGACATGAGTGACTTGACCCCATTGGACAAGGCCCATGCGGCGATGGAAGCGTCGCCGGAGGATGATGCCGCGCGTCTGCGATTTTATGAGCGTCTGGCGGATGCGGAGCTTTTCTTGCTTCTGGAAAAAGAGCCGGAAAGCGAGCGCATTGCACCGGAGATTTTTGAAACCTCCGATGCCAGTTTTGTGCTGGTGTTTGATACCGAAGACCGGTTGGCACAGTTTGTTGGCCGCGTAGCGCCCTATGCCGGGCTGTCCGGTCGGGTGATTGCCAATATGCTGGCGGGGCAGGGCATTGGGCTGGCGGTCAATCCCGAGGTGGCCCCATCCGCAATTCTGATCCCCAACGAAGCGCTGGGCTGGCTGGCGGACACGTTGGATCATGCACCAGATGAGGTGGAAGCCAAGGTTGAGAGCTTTGCGCCCCCGGCGGGCTTGCCGGAAGTGCTGATCACGGCGTTGGATGCCAAGCTGAGCACCGCCGGTGGGCTTGCGAAAATGGCCTATCTGGTGGGCACGACCTATGAGAGCGGCAGCCGTTCACACATGCTGGGCTTTGTCGATGTGGTGCCGGGCGCGGATGGCGCGCTGGCGAAAGCCGTAAACGAAGCGTTGACCTTCTCCGGCATCGAAGCAGGCGCGTTGGACGTGGGGTTCTTTGCCGCCAGTGATCCGGTGGCCGCGCAGCTGGCGCGGGTGGGGTTACGGTTTGATTTGCCAGAGCCGCCAAGGGCGGAAGACCATGTGCCTGTCACCCCCGGCAGTGATCCGAACAAACCGCCGATCCTGCGCTGACCCCGGTCTTCTCATTCCAGAAAATCCCGGGGTGAATGGCGCTGCGCGCTGCGCCAGAGGGGCTGGCCCCTAATACCCCGCGCTGCGGTCGACGACATGCACAAAGGGTTCGCCTGCCTCTCCGCGGCGTACGTTTTCAGCGACAACCTCGCTTGAGGTTTTTACGCGGGTTTCTGACGCAATGTGCGGCGTAACCGTGACATTGGGGTGGGCCCAATAGGGATGCTCTTTTGGCAGCGGTTCCACGCGGAACACATCCAAAGTGGCGTGCGCGATGTGGCCTGTATTGAGCGCGGCCAGCAGGGCGTCGTCATCAATCAGCGGCCCACGCCCCGGGTTCACGATCATAGCGCCTTTGGGCATCCAAGCCAGGCGCTCTGCGTTGAGCAGGTTTTCTGTTGCAGCAGTTTTGGGCAAAAGCAGCACAAGAATGTCGGCGCGCGACAGCGCGGTTTTCAAACCTTCATCGCCGTTTAGGCAAGTGACGCCAGATATGTCCTTGGCGCGGCGGCTCCAGCCCGCGACGTCAAAGCCAAGATCGCGCAAGGCTTCGGCGCAGGCGCTGCCCAATTCGCCAAGCCCCATGATGGTCACACGGCGGTCCTGTGCGAGCGGCGGCACATGCGGGGTCCAGTCGCCGGTTTGACCAAGGATATTGCGGTCCATGCCAAGGTGATGGCGCATGACGTGGCCCACCACCCATTCTTTCATGCCTTGGGTCATGCCGGGATCGACCATGCGGCAGAGCGGCATAGTCAGGGTTTTGTTGCCCACAATGTTCTCGACGCCTGCCCAGAGGTTCAACACGGCCTTGCAGCGGGTGTACGGCGTGAAGTCCTGCACCGTGCTGTTGGGGGCATAGACGATGTAGTCGACCTCTTCAGGGGCGAATTGGGTTTGCACGATGGCATCCAAATTGGCGGCCTTGAAGGCGTTTTTGAGTGGGATTTCATATTCGACCCAGCGCTCTGGTTTGGCGGCAAAGAGGACGTTGATCATGTGGCAAACACTCCGGACATGTCGGCAAAGCCTTTGATTTCGATGGGGTTCCCAAAGGGGTCGTTGAAGAACATGGTGCTTTGCTCTCCCGGTTCACCGGCAAAGCGCGTGAAGGGTTTGAGCACAAACTCCAAACCCGCTTCGGTGAGGCGTTTCGCGAGGGCATCCCATTCGGCTTTGGGCAGGATCACGCCAAGGTGCGGCATGGGCACCATGTGCTCGCCGACCTTGCCGGTTGCGGCGGTGGCAAAGGGTTCGCCGATGTGCAGGGAGAGCTGGTGACCAAAGAAGTTGTAGTCCACCCAGGTGTCGGTGCTGCGGCCTTCGGTGCAGCCCAGAAGGTCGCCGTAAAAGGCGCGGGCCTGATCGAGGTCGCGGACATTGTAAGCGAGGTGAAAGATGGTCATGCGCGGTTCCTTTGCAGGGCAGAATAGGGTCTGTGTGCATAGGTAAAAGGGCAAACTGAAGAAGGGTAGCTTATTTTTGCATCTTCAGACATAAGGAAAACTATGGATGTGAGATTTTTGGAGACTTTGCTGGCCGCGGTGGAAGAGGGCACTTTGGCGGCGGCTGCGCGGCGTCAGGGCATTACGGCTGCGGCTGTGGCGCAGCGGATTGCGGCGCTGGAGGCGAGCCTTAAAGTGCCGCTTTTGGTGCGCGACGGGCGGCATATGGCGGCGACGCCGGATTGTGAGGCGTTGCTGCCGGACTTGCGGCAGATGGTGGCGCTCAAGGCTGGGCTGGCGGGACGGTTGGCGCAGGAGCAATTGGGCGGGCGGTTGCGACTGGGCGCGGTGTCCACAGCATTGAGTGATTTTGGCCCAACTGTGGTGCAACAGCTGGAGAAAGAGGCTCCTGCGGTGGAACTGGCCTTGATCCCGGCGGCCAGCGAGGCGGTGTTCCGCCAGTTCGAGCAGGGCGCGCTGGATGCGGCGTTGATTGTGGCGCCGCCGTTTGCTTTGCCCAAGACGATGCAATTTGACGTTCTGGCAAAACAGCCGATTGGCTTTGTTAGGTCTGAGGGTCATGGGCAAGGCATTGCGGTGCCGTACCTTGTCTACAGTCGGACGTCCTGGGGCGGGGCGGCCTGTTGGCGGGCGTTGACGTCGCAGATGTCAGAGCCTCAGGTGCGCTGTGAGATGGATGCGGTGGAGATCATCGCGCAGATGGTTGAGGACGGTCTTGGGCAGTCGGTTTTGCCGCGATGGGGCGGATTGGCCCGACATCACGCTGGGCTGACGTTTGAGGCTATTCCCGGTGCTGTTCGGGACGTTGGCCTACTGACATGGCGACGGGAGGCGCGGCGGCCTGTGATCAAGCTGCTTAGACGGTGCCTGGGTGTTGAGGCGGCTTAATTAGCGTGGACGGTGCACGTGGGCCGATTGCACGAGGCCAAAGCCGACCATCAGAACCAACATGGCGGAGCCGCCGTAGCTGACCAAAGGCAGAGGCACGCCGACCACAGGGGCAAGCCCCATGACCATGGACATGTTTACCGCGAAGAACAGGAAGAACGCGCCTGCGATGCCGAGGATCAACAATGAGGAATAGCGGTCCTTGTTGGAGATTGCTGACGCGATGCAGAAGACAACAATCAACGCGTAGAGCGACAGAAGGGAGACCGCGCCGACGTAGCCAAACTCTTCGGCCAAGGTGGTGAAGATGAAGTCGGTGTGTTTTTCCGGCAGGAAGTTCAGGCGGCTTTGGGTGCCTTGCATAAAGCCGCGTCCGGTCCAGCCGCCAGACCCAAGGGCAATTTTGGATTGGGTGATGTGGTAGCCCGCACCCAGCGGATCAGAGGACGGATCCAGAAAGGTGTCGATGCGGCGGTACTGGTAGTTTTTCAACAGTTGCCATTCGGTACCGCGTGATTGGAAGACAGCGACCACCAGCCCCACAACCATGCTGATTACAGCTGCGAAATACCCCCAGTGTACACCGGCGAGGAACATCACAATGGCGCCGCCGGTGAGCAGAAGGATTGAGGTGCCAAGATCCGGCTGGCGCAGGACCAGCATGGTGGGGATGATGATCAGCAGCACGGGGATCAGCACCCAGATCGGCTTGCTGGTTTTTTCTGTGGGCAGCCAGTCGTAATAGGCGGCGAGGCTCATCACCAGGGTGATTTTCATCAGCTCGGAAGGTTGTAAGCGCATGAACCCTAGGTCGATCCAGCGCTGGGCGCCCATGCCGACGCTGCCCATGACCTCTACCAGCACCAGCAGGACCAGCGTGACCAGATAGGCAAAGCCTGAGATTGACCGCCAAAACCAGATCGGCACCATGGCGACAAAGAACATGACAAACACACCAAGGGCGTAGCGCTTCATTTGCGGCTCGGCCCAGGGGCGGAAAGAGCCGCCTGCCACGGAGTACAGCATTAGGAAGCCGACGCCAGCCACGGCGGTGATCAGCAGCAGAAGGGCCCAGTTGAGATGCAGCACTTTGCGCAGCCCGGTGGGCACATGTTTGACGTTATATTCGAGATAACTCATCTGCGCCTCATGCCCTGTTGCGGCGCGTGATTTCGCGGCCTGGCACCAGTTTCTCCAGCTCTTCCTGCTGTTTCTGGATGCTGTTACGGTCTTTGGTGGGGTAGGCCGAGAGAGGCGGCGTGCCGCCGTAAAGCGCCTGAAGCGTGATATCGCGGCCAATTGGCGTGGCGGCTTTGGAGCCACTGCCGTGTTCCACCACCACGGCCACCGCAATCTTCGGGTTTTCAAATGGGGCGTAGTTCACAAACAGACCATGGTCGCGACGGTTCCATGGCAGGTCTTCGTTGCGAGTCACGCCACGGGCGCGCTCCGCCGCGGTGATGTTGCGGACCTGGGAAGTGCCGGTTTTGCCCGCCATACGGTACTCATCTGCGATGATGCGTTTGCTATAAGCCGTGCCACGACGGTGGTTGGAGACCGCATACATGCCGCGTTGCACCTCGGCGAGGTGCGTTGGGCTGATGTCCAGGGGGGGCGCTTCGGCGATAGGCTGTTCCACGCCGTTGATGGATTTGACCAGACGGGGTGGCACGGCTTTGCCGGTGGCAAGGCGCGCCGTCATCACCGCGAGTTGCAGAGGTGAGGCAAGAACAAAGCCTTGGCCAATGGAAGCGTTGGCGGTGTCGCCCACCACCCAGTCTTCGCCGCGCACGGAGTTTTTCCACTCCCGCGAGGGGTTCAGGCCGCGGGCCACGCCGGAGAGCGGCAGGTCAAACTTTTCACCAATCCCGAATTTGGCTGCCACTTCGGACATCTTGTCGATGCCAACTTGCAGGGCGATGTCGTAGAAATAGACGTCGCAGCTTTCGCGCAGGGCCTGCACGAGGTTCATCTGACCGTGTCCGCCGCGCTTCCAACAGTGGAAGCGGCGGTTGGAGATTTCCATGTGGCCGGGACAGTAGACCGTTTCGTCAAAGCCGATAATGCCTTCTTCCAGAGCCGCCAAGGCGGTGATCATCTTGAAGGTGGAGCCGGGTGGGTAGGTGCCTTGAACGGATTTGGCAGCAAGGGGGCGGTGGTCGTCTCCCGTCAACTCGCCATAATCTGCAACCGAGATGCCCTCGACAAAGAGGTTGGGATCAAACGTTGGGGCGGAGGCGACCGCAAGCAGGTCGCCGGTTTCACAGTCCATGACCACGGCGGCAGCGCTTTCCTCACCCAAGCGGGCCTGCGCATAGGATTGCAGGCTCTGGTCGATGGTGAGCTGGATGTCGTCGCCTTGCTCGCCTTCGCGGCGGTCTAGCTCGCGCATGATGCGGCCCACGGCGTTGACCTCGACCCGTTTGGTGCCCGCCACGCCGCGCAGATCGTCTTCCATGCGCCCTTCGAGCCCCACTTTCCCAATCTGAAAGCGCGGGATGCGCAAAAGTTGGTCGGGCTTGTCGATCTTGGAGAGGTCGTAATCAGAAACCGGGCCGACGTAGCCCAACACGTGCGCCAAGTCGCCCCGCAGCGGGTAGTAGCGTGACAGGCCCACTTCTGGCGTGATGCCAGGCAGGGACGGGGTGTTGACGGCGACGCGGGACAGTTCGTCCCAGCTTACCCGATCGGCGATTGTGACCGGCAGGAAGGGCGGGGAGCGGCGCATTTCTGTGACCGCGCGGTCCAGCTCGTTGGGGTCGAGCTCCACCAAGGTTGCCAGTTTGTCGATCACGGCGTCGACGTCGCCTGCGTCCTCAGGCACCAACGTGACGCGGTAAGATGGCTCATTCCGAGCGAGCACAATGCCGTTGCGGTCAAAGATTTCGCCACGGGCGGGTGGGATCAGGCGGATGTTGATGCGGTTTTCTTCGGCCAGCAGGCGGTATTGATCCGCTTGGTCCAGCTGCAAGTGGCGCATGCGGAAGCCGAGGCCGGTCATGAAGGCCAGCATGCTTCCGCCAAGTAAGAGCGCGCGGCGCGAGAGGCGGCCGTGGACCTCGGTGACTTCAGTGGGGGATTTGGCGCGCATCAGTTGGCACCCAAGGCGTCATGGGCTGTGGCGCGACGCACGCCAAACAGCAGGTGAGACAGGAAGACAACGCCGGGGTAGATGGCGATGTTCATGATGGTTTGCATGAGCATCAGGCCAAGGGATGGCAAGGGCAGCAGGAAGATGGTGCCGATCAAGCGATAACCGAGCGTGATGAGCACCATGAGCACAGCCGCCGTGAGCCATTCCGTGGCAAAGGTGGCGTCGCGCAACCGGAGAGCGCGGTTGCGTTGGACTTCGCAGGCAAACACCATGATGGCAGCGGCCAGTCCCGGCGGACGCAACAGCAGGAAGTCGGCCAGTAAAAAGACGCCAGCGATCAGCAGCGGCGGGGTGTAGTCCGGTTGGCGCACCGCCCATGCGAGGGCCAGAACCACCATGAACTCCGGGCCAGCCCAGCGGCGCGGGGTGGTTTCCAATGGCAGCAGTTGCGCAAAGATCAGGAGCAGGCACAGGAGTGCAAAGGCAAGCCGCATCAACCACTTATTGGACAGTGCTGCGTCAGCCATCGGTGGTCTCCGAGAAGGCGTCGGGGCTGCCCGGGGCAATTACGGTGCCGGGGCTGTCGAGGCGTTCCTGACCGTGGTGGCGCAGGACGCGCAGGAACTCGAGGCGCTCATAGTCGGCAGCCAAGCGCACACGCAGGCGACCGGAAGGGTCCACCGCAACCTGACCGATCAGCAATCCGCCGGGGAAAACGCCGCCGTCACCGGAAGTCACAACCCGGTCACCGGGGCGCACGAGATCAGGCGTTTCGAGGAAGTCCACGTGCGGGGCAACGGAGTTATCGCCTACGATCAGAGCGGTTTGGCCTGAGGGCTGGATGCGGGCGGGGATGCGGCTGGAACTGTCGGTGAGCAGCATCACCCGAGAGCTGGACTGGCCAACGCCGGAAATACGGCCCACGAGCCCAATACCGTCCATCGCGGCCCAACCGTCGATGATGCCATCGCGCGCGCCGATGTTGAGTAGCACGGATTGGCGGAAGGGAGAGCCGCTGTCGGCCAATACCACACCGGTGACATAGGTCAGGCGCGGATCCAGACGCACGTTGTTGAGATCCAGCAGGCGGGCATTTTCCTGTTCCAGCTGCAGGGCGGCCTCTTTCCAGGCTTTCATGTCCTGCAGCTCGCGGCGCAACTCGCGGTTCTGTTCCACAATGCGCGTGTAACTTTGGAAGTTGCGCATGATGTTCACTGCGCCGGTCACTGGGGCCATAGCCCAGTCAAAGTTGGGCACCACCGCGTCGGTGATTTGCGCCCGGAAGCGCTCCACACGCGGGCTGTCGATGCGCCAGATCAGGAAGACGCCTAGCAGGAGCAGGATCAGCACACCCAGAAACAGCCGCCTTAGCGGTGCGGAGAAATCCTCGCTCTGGGTGCGATCTTTGGCCAAGGTGCCTCCGGATCAAAAGGGGTGGGCGCTATGCTACACCGCCGGACGGCTGACGCCAAACCGGCGCGTGATCAAGCCGGGTTAGCTGTCGTAGTCAATCGCGTGGCGCAGTTGCTTTTCATACTCCAGCGCTTTGCCGGTGCCCATGGCCACACAGTTCAAGCTTTCGTCAGCGATGGACACGGCCAGACCGGTTTGCTCGCGCAGGGCCAGGTCCAGCTCGCCCAGCAGCGCGCCGCCGCCGGTCAGCATGACACCGCGGTCCACGATGTCGGCCGCCAGATCCGGTGGGGTGGCTTCCAACGCCGTCATCACGGCTTCGCAGATTTGCTGCACCGGTTCAGCCAGCGCTTCGGCGACTTGGGCCTGAGAAATCTCGGTTTCTTTTGGCACACCGTTCAGCAAGTCGCGGCCGCGGATTTGCATGGAGGCACCACGGCCGTCGTCCGGCATGCGTGCGGTGCCGATAGAGGTTTTGATGCGTTCTGCGGTGGACTCGCCCACCAGCAGGTTTTGCTGACGGCGCAGGTAGTTGATGATGGCTTCGTCCATACGGTCACCACCGACGCGTACGGAGCGCGCGTAGACGATGTCACCCAAAGACAGAACGGCCACCTCGGTGGTGCCGCCGCCGATGTCCACAACCATGTTGCCGGTTGGGTCTGTGATTGGCATGCCTGCGCCAATGGCGGCTGCGATCGGTTCGGCCACAAGGCCTGCGCGGCGTGCCCCGGCGGAAAGAACGGATTGACGGATTGCACGTTTTTCAACGGGGGTTGCGCCGTGCGGCACGCAAACAATGATCTTTGGCTTGGAGAATGTGGAGCGCTTGTGCACCTTGCGGATGAAGTGCTTGATCATCTCTTCAGCGGTGTCAAAGTCGGCGATCACCCCGTCGCGCATGGGGCGGATGGCTTCGATACTGCCCGGCGTCCGACCCAGCATCAGCTTGGCGTCTTCGCCCACGGCCAGCACTTTTTTCACGCCGTCTTTGACGTGATAGGCTACCACGGAAGGTTCGCTGAGAATGACACCTTTACCTTTTACGTAGACCAGCGTGTTTGCGGTCCCGAGGTCGATGGCCATGTCGGATGTAAACAGGCCGCCCAAATTTCCCAGCATATGATTTCGTTCCCCAGAAATTCCCAAAGCCCGCGACTCTCCTCAAGCCCGGGCGGCCCACTTATAGGAACTCAAAAGCCATTGTGAAAGACCTGCGATCACTCAAAGGCGACATTCCGCCGCGTGGGGTGGCTGCATGGCAGCCACCCGGCTGTGATTGCCTGATTAGAAGGCGAATTTGAGCATGCCGACGACACCTTCGTCGTTGCCGTCGCGGCCGTGGTAACGCATGTCGAAAGAGATGTTATCCGTGAAGGCGTATTCCGCGCCAACGTCCCAGTAATAGTCGCTGGCCGCGCCGTCATCGACGCCGTAGCGCGCCGAGGTGCGCCATCGGTCACCGATGTCGTAGCCGACCTGTGCGTAGCGGTTGTAGTTTTTGTTGCTCCAGTCGTAAGCGGCGTAGCCTTTTACATACATGGCGTTGTCAAAGGTGTAGGTGAGGCCCACGGCGGCTTCACTTCGGTCATAGCCGGTGTCGTCATAGGATTTGCGCACCAGGCCAAGGTCGTAAGAGAAGTTATTGCCCACATTTGAGCGGTAACCCGTGTAGAGGTTGTACTGCCATTTGTCGTCGGTGCCGATGTCGACATTGGAGCCCCAGGCGCCGAAATAGAACCCGCTGTTTTCAACCTCGACCCAAGGCTGAATGGCAAAGCCGTCAGATTTGGATACACCGGATTCGATGTAGTCTGACGTCATATCCGCGCCGTAGGACCAGTTCCAACCCTGAGCGGCGGCGCCGGCGGCAAAGGCAAATGGAGCACAAAGCGCGGCGGCGCAGATCGGTGTGCGATAGTTCATGGGTCTTTCCTCTCATGCGTGAGTGGTCGTTTGTTATTGGGAGACTTGTCTGTCTCGCGACCCATGTGGCAGGCGCTCACAAGGCTTTGAAGTGGGGCGCAAAAAGCCGCTCAGAGTTGGGCAGGAAGTTGCAAAATCTGACGATCTTGGTGGGCCAAAAACTGCCGTCTGGGCTTTGGCGCGCGGGCAGGCTATTGAAAGCAGATGCTGAGTTACCAACACATCTTCCACGCCGGCAATCTGGCCGATGTTCAGAAACACGCACTTTTGGCCGTGATGCTGGAATACATGGGGCAAAAGCCCAAGCCGATGAGCTATTTGGAGACCCATGCGGCGCGCGGTGTGTATCAGTTGGATGACGCGGCGGCGGTGAAAACCGGTGAAGCTGAGGCCGGGATCGGCAAAGTGGCCGGTTGGTTTGCAGATGATCACCCTTACAAGCGGGCCTTGATGGCGGTACAAAAGCGGCATGGGGAAATGGCCTACCCAGGCTCCCCGGCGATTGCGCAGGCTTTGTTGCGGGTAGAAGACAGTATGCAGCTCTGTGAGTTGCACCCGCAAGAAGCGACAGCTTTGCGGGGGGGCATGCGTGGCAGCGGCGCGAAGGTGCATCAGAAAGACGGGTTTGCGACCGTCATGGGGATTTGCCCGCCAACCCCACGCCGTGGCGTGCTGTTGATTGATCCAAGCTACGAGATCAAAAGCGACTACAAGACGCTGCCGGGCTGGATTGCTAATGTGCATCGTAAGTGGAACGTGGGGGTGATTGCGCTTTGGTATCCGATCCTGCGCGACGGCACTCATAAAGAGATGTTACGAGCGCTTGAGGCCAAAGGTTTCCCCAAGGTCCTGCGGCATGAGGTGGAATTCCCCCCTGCAAAAGAGGGCCATCGTATGATAGGGTCGGGCATGTTTATCATAAACGCGCCTTATGGACTGCAAGCGGAGGCGCAGGACCTGATGAAGAGGTTTGCCAGCCTCTGACCTCCGTTGACCCTGTGTCCCACGGTAGGATTTCGCTGTCTTTACGGTTGTGTTTCACATTGTGAAATCCACAAATTGTGGAGTGATTTCAATTGACAGTAGAGTGAGGGTTGCGCACATTTTTGGTGTGGCGCCTGACTGTTTCTTGTTGCCAATACTTTAGCTGAGATTGCTTTCAGGTGAGCTTATTTAAGGGAGTTTTGTTATGGGTCTGAACCCAATGAAGGCTGTCGTGCGTCTATCAGCGGTCACCGCTGTGGTTGATCAGCCCCACCCAAGTGGTCCAGTTTGATTGTTAGTGCATGATTGGCCTCTGGTCCATCGGGACGACGGTTTCCGGCGCCGGCGGGCGGTAGCCCAGAGCACTATGCGGTCGTTTGGT
>Ga0189289_10222_pt1 | contig 45565 bp, 44 predicted proteins | sample UW106minimetaG_FD_130313 | JGI IMG/M metagenome (GOLD analysis project Ga0189289, IMG submission 130313) | Marine microbial communities from the Costa Rica Dome - UW106 mini metaG | ecosystem: Environmental > Aquatic > Marine > Oceanic > Photic zone | place: Costa Rica: the Eastern Pacific...
ACAAAGTGCGTTTCGCCATGGGCCGCCAGCTCGGCCGACGTGGGCCAGCTGCGCGCCCTGCTCATGCCCTTCCCCAAAGTGTGCGTCTAAGGCGTCGTCCTCAAGGTCTTCAAGCTTCTTGCGCTAATAACAGCATTCTGACGCCACTGCCCACCACAGCAAGACTATTTGCAATTTTTTGTTGATTTTCAGAGCTGTGCACTTTTGCACGAACTCTGTTTCGCGAAGTGTGTAAACCTATGCGCGAATCCCGCGCAAATCTTTAGGCGATCATTGCGAAAATTTTCCGGAGAAATCAGAGGCAGTCACGAAGCCTTTCGCGCAATCCTCCACCAAGCCGCCTTTGAAGAAGCGTCAGCGAAAGTTCACTTAGTCCCGCATTGCCGGCCAACCCGATTGGCGGACAGCTCCTACAGAAAACGGGCGGCAGTTTCCTCCCGCCCGTGTCCTACAGCTCGGAATGGCTCCCTGTGACAGGCCGCTCCTCCCTGTTTCTCGTTCGGCCGATTTACTGATCGGCAGGTGCCAAAGCGCTGAGCCCTCTGAGGATGTCGATGGCGTAGGCCAGCTGATAGTCATCCTCGCGCAGCTGCGCTGCCTCCTCGGCCTTAAGACGATCTTCCTCGATGATGCGGCGCTCATCCTCAGAGATGCTGTCATTGGACAAGGAGCCCCGCAGGTCCGCCTCAGAGCGGGATGGGCGGTTTTCAGCCTCTTCATCCACCTCTGCATCGGGGCGGCGCAAGGGCTGCACAACGACGATATCGGGTGAGACGCCCAGCGCCTGGATCGAGCGGCCCGACGGGGTGTAGTAGCGCGCAGTGGTCAGACGCATGGCGCCATTGCCCCGCAGCGGCATGACCGTCTGAACCGATCCTTTGCCAAAGCTCTTCTCCCCGACAACGATGGCGCGGCGATGATCTTGCAAGGCACCGGCCACAATCTCAGAAGCGGAGGCCGAACCTCCATTGATCAGCACCACGATCGGCTTGCCCATGGCAAGATCGCCCGGCGTGGCGTTGACGCGGTCCCCATCGGCCACGTTGCGCCCGCGGGTTGAAACAATCTCGCCTTTTTCGAGGAATGCGTCCGACACCTTGATCGCTTGGTTCAGCAAGCCACCGGGATTGTTGCGCAGATCAAGAACGAAGCCGTTCACATTGTCGATCCCGCCCAATTCCTCAACCGCTTCCTTCAAGCCTTCCTCAAGGTTGGGGAAAGTTTGATCGTTGAAGGTGGTGATCCGCAGCACCACAGTTTCACCTTCGCTGCGCGTGCGCACGGCGGTCAGCTTGATGGTGTCACGCACGATGGTGACGTCAAAAGGCTCTTCGAGACCTTCGCGCACCACGGTGATCACGATTTCCGAACCGACCGGGCCGCGCATCATGTCTACGGCTTCGTCCAGGGTCAGGCCCAGAACGCTTTCGCCATCCACATGGGTGATGAAATCGCCCGCCTCGATGCCCGCGGCATCCGCCGGGGTATCATCAATCGGCGAGACAACCTTCACAAAGCCCTCTTCCTGGGTCACCTCGATGCCCAGACCGCCGAATTCGCCCCGCGTTTGCACGCGCATATCCGCTGCATCGTCGGGCGACAGATAAGAGGAATGGGGATCAAGGGAGGTCAACATGCCATCGATCGCGGCCTCGATCAGGTCTGATTCGTCGACCTCTTCAACATATTGGCTGCGAATCCGCTCGAAGATATCACCGAACAGATCGAGCTGTTCGTAGATCGTAGCATTCCGTTCAGCTTCCTGGGCGATCAACGGGCCTGTCACCTGTGTACTGATGATCGCGCCTGCGAGGATGCCTCCGAAGGCGGCCATTGCGAGTTTTCTCATAAGCTATTGTCCGTTCGTATCTCTTGCGTTCTATGCCCCGCACCCGAAACGGGGCAAAGCCTGTAATCTTGTCCTGCGTTGCGCGTATCCTCACCGCGTGAGAGCCGCACGTCCACCCTTAGATGCAGCCTTGCACCAAAGGTCTTAAGAGTTCGCATGCGGGGTCTAGCCGGGCACAGAGGGAAACCAATCGCCCGGATCGACCGGCTGCGCACCGATCCTCATCTCTATATAGAGCGTTTGATCCGCTGACACGCCATTCACATCTGCTTGGGGTGACGTGGGTTCCGGCATCAGGCCCAGTGGCGCACCGGCCTGCACCACCTCACCCGCCTGTACGAACGTGCCGCCAAGCCCTGCCAGAATGATCAACGCACCGGCACCGGGTTCAAGCACGACGACCGCGCCAAAATCCAGCAGAGGTCCGACATAGCGCACCGTTGCAGCCGTGGGCGCCGTGACAAGCGCGCCGGGCGCCGTGGCCACAAGCCATCCCGGGCGGGCAATGCCGCTTTGATCAAGTTCCCAGAAGCTGCGCAGCAACAGGCCGCGCGCCGGCCAGGGCAGCGGGGCCGTCAGCGCATCCGCCGGCAGCGCGGCGGCGCCCGGCACCTCAGCCAAACCGGCGGCAAAGCTGTCGAGCGTATCGGCCGATTGCAGCAAACGCTGCATGGCAACAGGGTCCTGCGCCACCGGTGCAGGCAAAGGGCCACGATCCGAAACCGCCTTTGCAAGGCGTTGGCGCGCCTCCTGCATCCCAGCCAGACCGGTTTCCAGCTTGGCACTGGCCCCCCGTTGCACGGCCCGCATCACCGAAAGTTCCTGCAAGGCAGCCTGAAGACTGGCAACCTGCTGACCAAGCCCCGGCGTCAATTCCGAAAGCAACATGCCCGCGCGGGCACCGGCAAGGGGGCCGGTTGGGTGCAGCACCGTGGCCGGGCGGGGCGCGCGCTCGATTGTCATCAGCGTGGACAGCAGTTCAGACAGTTCTGCCTTGCGGGCCACGAGCACGGATTCGATGGCTTGCTGTCTCTGCGCGGCGACACGCTGCCCCGCGCGCAGTGCTGCAAGGCCATCTTCATAGGCCCGGACCGCCTGCGCCAGCGCAGCAATACGGACATCCGCTTTCTGATCCTGCGCCCGGTCAAGGGCTGCGGCCGCCTCCTCAAAGGCGATCACGGCCCGGTCTGCCAGGGCCTGCGGTCCATTTGCCTGCTGCGCAAGGACGGGCGGGGGCAGCAGCCAATGCGCTAAGGCCAGTGCGGCGGATATGATTGCAGCGCGCATCGTCATGGGATCAGCAGGCTTTCGCCTGTCATCTCGTCAGGTTGCGGCAACCCCATCAGCGCAAGCACCGTGGGCGCCAAATCAGCAAGCTTGCCGCCATCGCGCAACTGGCTGCCCTCAGGCGCACCGATCACCGCAACGGGCACAGGATTCAGGGTATGGGCCGTATGCGGCCCGCCCGTCACCGGGTCGATCATGCAGTCGCAATTGCCATGATCGGCGGTCAGCACCATCGCCCCGCCAGCCGCTTCAAGGGCGGACAAGGCTGCGCCCAGCCCTGCGTCGACCGCCTCGCAGGCTGCCTTCGCCGCGGCCATATCCCCCGTGTGGCCCACCATGTCGGGATTGGCATAATTGACGACGATCAGATCATAGCCCGCTGCAATGGCCTCCACGAGCTTGTCCGTCACCTCTGCCGCGGCCATTTCGGGCTGCAGATCATAGGTCGCGACTTTGGGCGAAGGCGGCATGAAGCGATCTTCGCCCGGCTCAGGGCTTTCTTTGCCGCCATTCAAAAAGAAGGTGACATGGGGGTATTTCTCAGTTTCGGCCAGGCGAAACTGGCGCAACCGATGCTGTGCCACCCAGGCGCCCAGCGTATTCACGATATCGCGCGGGGGAAACACGGCCTCGAGCCAGTCAGCATGTGCCTCGGAATATTCAACCATTCCCAACGCGGCCGCAAAACGGGGCAAGCCAGGGCGTTCAAAAGCGTCAAACTCAGGGCGGCAGAGCGCCTCGAGGATCTCGCGCGCCCTGTCTGCGCGGAAGTTCAAGCAGAACAGCCCATCCCCATCGGCCATGCCCGCGTAGCTGCCCACAACGGTTGCGGTGATAAATTCATCTGTCTCGCCGCGCGCATAGGCCGCGTGGATGGCTTCCGCCGGATCACTGGCCCGGGCGCCGCCTTCGGCCCGCACCATCGCCGCCCAAGCCGTTTGCACGCGCTCCCAGCGCGTGTCGCGGTCCATTGCCCAGTAGCGGCCGATCACCGTGCCGACCCGAGCCCCTGCCGGCAGCCTTTCGCTCAGCGCCGCGATGAACCCGTCCGCAGATTTCGGCGCCACATCGCGCCCGTCAGTGATAGCATGGAGGATCACCTTGATCCCCGCATTGCACAGGATCTCTGTTGCGGCCAACACGTGCTCGATATGCCCGTGCACCCCGCCGTCAGAGACAACACCCATCAGATGTGCCACCCCGCCAGAGGCCTGCATCCGCGCGATAAAGCGCTGCAAGGCAGGCTGATCACGCAGGGTGTCTTCCTCGATCGCCAGATCAATCTGGCCAAGGTCCATGGCGACAACGCGGCCCGCGCCAATATTGGTATGCCCCACCTCGGAATTGCCCATCTGTCCCCGTGGCAAACCGGCTTCCGGCCCAAAGGTGGTGAGGGTGGAATGCGGCCAGCGGTCCATGACCGCATCAAAGTTGGGCGTATGCGCCTGCGCCGGGGCGCTGACAGATGGATCAGGGCCGATGCCCCAACCATCCAGAATGCACAAAACCACCGGTTTCAAGCCCATGTCCCAACCCTCATGCTTCGCTACCCCCTGTTCCTATCGCCCCATGAAGAGCGGTGCCAGAGCGGTCAGTCATTCTGCGACACAACCGGCAAGGAACTGTCACCCAAGGGCGACGCACGCGCGATTTCGAGGGGCAAACATCCTGCGCAAACCGGTCAAACCCGGTGATAGGGGGTGCCTGAAAGAATTTGTGTCGCGCGGTAGATCTGCTCGCTCAGCATGGCGCGCGCCAACATATGTGGCCAAACGAGACGCCCGAAGCTGAGCACCTTGTCACAACGGGCGACCAAATCAGGCGCAAGCCCATCGCCCCCCCCAATCAGAAACACAGCATCCCTGCGCCCCGCATCGCGCGCAGTGGCCAGCCATTGTGCGAATCTGGGAGAGGTGGGCGTATCCCCGCGCTCATCCAGCGCAATGAGGAAAGCCCCATCCGGGCAGGCCCGGAGCAGGGCCTCTGCCTGCGCCGTCTTGCCCTGGGCCTTACGTTCATCGATCTCAAGAAGGTCAACCGGGCCAAGGCCCAAAGCGCGTCCAGCCTTGCTCGCGCGCGCCATGTAGTCGCTCACCAGTGCGGCCTCAGGCCCGCCCTTGGCACGTCCGACAGACGCGATCCGCAGCCGCACGGGTCACTACCCCTGTGGATCAGAGGCCGGTGCAGACGCGGCAGCGGGGCTGCCCGCAGGCATCCACATTTTCTCGAGCTGGTAGAACTCGCGCACCTCTGGGCGGAAGACATGTACAACCGCGTCGCCCGCGTCGATCAGCACCCAATCACCGGCGCTTTTGCCTTCGACCTTGGCGAAACGGCCGTGCTCCCCCTTGAGGAACTCGACCAGCTTTTCGGCGATGGCAGCCACCTGACGGGACGAACGCCCCGAGCAGATCAACATCCAGTCGGCCATTTCGGAGCGTCCGCGCAGATCGATCGACACGATCTCCTCGGCTTTCTCCTCATCAAGTTTCTGAACAATTGCGTCGCAGAGCATATCGCTCGACGTCGGTGTGGCCCCCGATGCGGTCACCGGTTTGGCCTCTGCTCCGCCCTCGGCGGCTCCAGCAAGTTGAGACAGGACATCTCCCTCCGATCAAAGCGCCGTCAGAGCCCCGGCGTTGGGCTGAGTCTATTTATAGCATCTGCTGGCACGAATTTAAACGGGGCTTTGCAAACTGCGTTTCAGCTGCGGTCCAGCAGACGCGAAACGGAGGTGGCAGGCTCCTCGCGGGCATCACCGGCATCGGGCACCACAACGATCGCAACGAAGGCCATCAGGGCGATCAGTCCAATGTGCAAAGCAGTGTAGCGGTCGCGGATCATGAGGCAGGCCTTGTTGAAATGATATTGGGAATACGGAGGAAGATGGGCTCTGGATCACGGGTTTGAACGCGGCAGGGCGCCGCAGGCGGCGTTCAGGCGGCATTGGCCTTGCTCCTGAAGGCGATTCCCCTTAATTCACCCCCATGATCGCAGTGACCATGGATGATCGCGCACGGCTGCCGTGGCGCTTTTATGGCTGGGCCGGAACGGCTCGGGCCCACCTATCGTGATGCCACGCCTGCGCGCCATAGAGCGTGCCCCCTGACGACTGACGCATCGTCTGCAACGCCACGTTTCCCATATTTTCCGACGCTGACGGAGACCAGCCAATGACCGGCAAGACACTTTATGACAAGATCTGGGACGCCCATGTCGTCCATGAAGATACCGATGGCACCTGCCTTCTCTACATTGACCGCCACCTTGTGCACGAGGTCACCAGCCCGCAGGCTTTTGAAGGGCTGCGCATGGCGGGCCGTTCAGTGCGCGCGCCCGACAAGACGATCGCCGTGCCGGACCACAACGTGCCCACCACCGCCGGGCGCGATAACCCCGATCAGATGCCCGAAGACAGCCGCATTCAGGTTGCGGCCCTCGACAAAAATGCGCGAGATTTCGGCATCCATTACTATCCCGTTTCGGATATCCGGCAAGGGATCGTGCATATCGTTGGCCCCGAGCAGGGCTGGACCCTGCCTGGCATGACCGTTGTGTGCGGCGACAGCCACACCGCAACCCATGGGGCGTTCGGCGCGCTGGCCCACGGCATCGGCACCTCTGAGGTTGAGCATGTGCTGGCCACCCAGACGCTGATCCAGAAGAAATCCAAGAACATGAAGGTGGAGATCACCGGAAAGCTGCGCCCCGGCGTGACCGCCAAGGACATCACCTTGTCTGTCATCGGCAAAACCGGCACCGCGGGCGGCACAGGCTACGTGATCGAATATTGCGGCGAGGCCATTCGTGATCTGTCCATGGAAGGCCGCATGACCGTGTGCAACATGGCCATTGAGGGCGGCGCACGGGCTGGCCTGATCGCGCCGGACCAAAAGACCTTCGACTATGTCAACGGTCGCCCCCATGCGCCCAAAGGGGCAGCTTGGGAAGCTGCGCTGAACTGGTGGAAAACGCTCTATTCTGATGACGACGCCCATTGGGATATGGTGATCACCATCGCGGGCGAAGACATCGAGCCCGTTGTGACTTGGGGCACGTCGCCCGAAGACGTTCTGCCAATCTCCGCTTTGGTGCCCGCAGCAGATGATTTCGAGGGCGGCAAAGTCGGCGCAGCCCAGCGCTCGCTCGACTATATGGGCCTGACGCCGGGCACTCCGCTGACACATATCGAGATCGACACCGTCTTCATCGGATCTTGCACCAACGGGCGGATCGAGGATCTGCGCGCCGCTGCCGAGGTGGTCAAGGGCCGAAAGATCAAGGAAGGCATGCGCGCCATGGTTGTTCCGGGATCGGGCCTTGTCCGCGTACAGGCCGAGGAGGAAGGCCTCGCCGATATCTTCAAGGCGGCCGGTTTTGAATGGCGGCTTGCGGGATGTTCCATGTGCCTGGCCATGAACCCCGATCAGCTTCAGCCGGGTGAGCGTTGCGCCGCCACGTCGAACCGGAATTTCGAAGGCCGACAAGGGCGTGGAGGCCGCACACATCTGATGAGTCCCGCCATGGCAGCTGCGGCTGCTGTCACCGGTAGACTGACCGATGTTCGGGAGCTAACGTGACCGAATAACGGGACATAACCGGAGAAACCACATGTCAGACTCACCGAAGTGGATGCTTATTGGGGCCATAACAATCCTGATTGGCGCAATCATCATCGGCAACGCCGCTGTCGCCTCAATGGCCATCGCCGTGCTCACCGGCATCGCCCTACTGATTGGCGGAGGCATCACCGTCGTCGGCGGGCTCTCTGTGGGAAGCACCGGCGGCAAGATCTTCTCGATCGTGATTGGCGTCATCATGCTGCTTCTGGGCTGGTCGATGCTCGCCCACCCGCTGCAGGGGGTCATTTCCCTGTCGATGGCCGTGCTGATCCTGATCATCGCGGGTGGTCTGACGCGGCTTTACATGTCGTTCAAAATGCGGGGCACGCAACTGTCTATGCCGATGCTGATTTCCGGCATTCTGTCGCTGGTACTGGCCGCTGTGATCTGGTGGAGCGTCGACGGCGAAGCCGCAAACCTGACCAGCCTGCTAGGCATCCTCTTGGGCATTGAAACCATCCTGAATGGCATTGGCTTCATTGTGCTGGGGCTGTTCGTGCGCAAAGTCGACAAAGCGCTCGCTTAAATATCTGCCGGGCCGGGCGGTTCATGCGTCCGGTCCGGCCCTCACACACAGGGTGCCTCAGGCGCAGCCAAGCACCCTCCGGAAAAGCGGCGTTCTGGCCACCGGCCACAACACCAATTTTCCCCAAGTTCAACTTCCGGGGCATCCCCTACAGGGATGTCCCGTTCCGTTCCGCCGAAGGAGGCCCGCAATGGACAAATTTGAGAAACTGACAGGGATCGCAGCCCCCATGCCTCTGATCAATGTCGATACCGACATGATCATCCCCAAGCAGTTCCTGAAAACGATCAAGCGCTCGGGCCTCGGCGTGAATCTGTTTGATGAAATGCGCTACGACGATGAGGGCAACGAGATTGCAGATTTCGTTCTCAACAAGCCGCAATACCGCAATGCGGAGCTGATCGTCGCAGGTGACAATTTTGGCTGCGGTTCCAGCCGGGAACACGCCCCTTGGGCGATCAAGGATTTCGGCATCCGCTGCGTGATCTCCACCAGCTTCGCCGACATCTTTTACAACAACTGCTTCAAGAACGGCATTCTGCCCATCGTACTGCCCCAGGAGGCCCTCGATGTGTTGATGAAAGATGCCGAGAAGGGGGCCAATGCCCGCATGACCGTGGATCTCGAAGCGCAAACCGTGACCACTTCTGACGGAGAAAGCTTCAGCTTCGAACTGGACCCATTCAAGAAGCATTGTCTTCTCGAAGGCCTCGACGATATCGGCCTGACAATGGAAAAAGCCAGCGCGATTGATAGCTACGAGGCCAAGCTGGGCCAATCCATGCCCTGGCTTTGAGCCCAAAGCAGCCTGCTGAGAATGTTCAAACAGCCCGCGCTCTGGCGCGGGCTTTTTGCTCCACGGGTTCCCAGAGGCTCTTGCGCATGAGGATGCCCAAACCGCAAGATGTTGTTATCACGTATAGATCGCCTAAAATCTGTCACAAGATTGATGCAAAGGCGCACCAGTTCATCCGCAAAACGGCCCGAGATATCGTCGTATCGTTAACGATGCGTTGAGCGCTCTTGGGAAAGGCGGCAACAATTGGGCGAGAATAAGGCGGGTCGGGCAAACCGGCGCGAACCTCCCGGAAAACCGGGGTCTGAGGCAGAAATACGCTCCTTTCGGAGTGTGCAAAAAAGGCAACGAGCTGTGATTTATCGCATGACAGGTGCGGCCAGTCGGGCCGTTTTGGTGGCTGTGCTGATCGCTATGCCCGGGCTAATTCTGCCGGGCTCGGCGGAAGGCAATACAGATTTCATCCTGCTCCTCGCCTTGTTCGCGGCTGGTTTTGTCTTTGTGGAATACGCGTCCGTCTCCCCTTCGCTTGTCGAATTCCGGGAAGCCCCCCCGTTTAACCGCACTCGCTTCTTCGCGCTGTTTCTCACGGTGCTGACCGTCTCGTTGATCCTGCGCGATATACAGGCCCCCTCTGCCACAACCGGGGTGCTCTTTGGCCTTGGGATCGGGTTGGGCGAGGTTATGGATTTCGCCTACAGCCCTGTACGTTTGCTTGTGGTGGCCCTTGCAAGCGGGGACAGCCCGGAAAGCATTTACATCATTCGCACAGTTGCAGGCGTGGCCTTCTCGATCTCGCTTGCCTCACTGGCACTGTTTCTGGCCGCCCTAAGACTGGGGGATTGGCCGGTTCGTTCGGGCGCCTTCAATGTCTGGATCAACCTGCCCACATTCGACCCGACAACCGGCGGTGACATCGTTGACCGCCTGCAGGGCGATGGACGCCTCAACATCGGCATGGGCATTTGTTTGCCTTTCCTTCTGCCTGTGGCACTGCACCTGTCCGAGGCCATATTTGGACTTGTTCTGACAACCTCGGCGCAAGCGCTGGTCTGGATTGTTGCAGGCTGGAGCTTCGTGCCCCTGTCGCTGCTGATGCGTGGCATCGCCATGACGCGCCTTGCCAATATGATTGTGAGCCAACGCCGCCGCGATGCCATTGAAGGGCCAGAGGCCCGGATTTTCGCCCTGTGACGTGGCTGCGGCGCGCAGCATGCGCCTTGGCTTATGCGGTGTGGCTGCTCGCGGGGGCAGCCACGGCGCAAACCAACTTCACAATTGCCACCTACGCCCCCGAAATGACGCGCAAGGGCCCGGGCCTGCTGCTGCGCGATCTGGCACGCGGGGAAGATCAACGGCTCTCGGCTGCGCTTGATCTGATCGCCAATCGCGCGGCCGATGTGATACTTCTTACAGGTGTTGACTGGGATGCAGGCCGCGCGGCCCTTTCAGAGATTCAGCGCAGTCTGCGCATGCGCGGCCTCGACTACCCGCACAGCTTTACAGCGCAGCCCAACCGGGGCCTTGCCACGGGGATCGATCTGGATGGGGACGGCCGATTGGGCGGCCCCGATGATGCGCAGGGCTGGGGCCCATTCACCGGCAGCGGCGGGCTGGTGCTGCTGTCTCGCTGGCCCATCGATGCGGAGGGGCTCATCGATTTCACACCGCTCCTCTGGGCAGAGATGCCGGATGCGCAATTGCCCGTCACGGCAGATGGCAGCTCGTTTTTGTCTCCAGTAGCGCTGCAAATTCAGCGGCTGTCCACAACCAACCACTGGGTGCTGCCGCTACAAACCCCGTGGGGCGGCCGCCTGCACATCGCCGTATTCTCTGCCACAGCCCCTGTCTTTGACGGGCCAGAGGATCGCAACGGTCTGCGCAATGCAGACGAGATCGCGCTGTTTGCCAAATGGCTCGACGGTCGTCTCGACAGCCCTGTGCCCGATACGCCGGTGATCGTAATGGGCCGAGCCAACCTTGACCCCAGTCGCGGCGCCGGTCGCCATGCCGCACTGCGCGCACTGACAGCCCATGCGCGCCTGAATGATGCCATCCCGCGCACCCCCCAAGGCACGGCGGCAACCGCCCGCTATGACTTGCCACCCGATGGCCCGGGCCCCTTGCGTCTGGATTACGTGCTGCCCGACAGCCGCTTGCAGGTGCGCGCTGCAGGCATTGATTGGCCCGAAACCCCCTCTGCCAAGGCCAAGCCCGATCAGAAACCGCTCAGGGCCGGGTTGGTCTGGGTGGAACTGACCGCGCTGGATTGATGTTGCACGCGCACCAAAGCTTCAAAAAATAGGCGGCCACCGGCCCTCATCCGGCCCCGCTGCCCCTGCCCCAGCTTGACCCCAAGCAGGCCATTGGGTACGCCACCGGCGGTATTCAATTCGCAGGAGCGCAGCCCATGTCGACCCCTTCCATTCTGATCCTCCCCGGTGACGGCATTGGCCCCGAAGTGATGGCCGAGGTCCGCAAGGTCATCGACTGGTACGGCACCAAGCGCAACGTGACCTTCGATGTGTCTGAGGATCTGGTTGGCGGTGCCGCCTATGATGCGCACGGCACCCCGCTCCACGATGACACGATGGCAAAGGCGCAAGAAGTTGACGCCGTTCTGCTGGGCGCTGTCGGCGGCCCGAAATACGACGTTCTGGATTTCTCTGTGAAACCCGAGCGCGGCCTGCTGCGCCTGCGCAAGGAAATGGATCTCTACTCCAACCTCCGCCCCGCCCAGTGCTTTGATGCCCTCGCAGATTTCTCGTCGCTCAAGCGGGACGTGGTCGCCGGCCTCGATATCGTCATCGTGCGCGAGCTGACCTCGGGCATTTATTTCGGCGAGCCGCGCGGCATCATCAATGAAGGCAATGAGCGTGTTGGGATCAACACCCAGCGCTACACCGAGTCCGAAATCGAGCGCGTGGCGCGCTCGGCCTTTGAACTGGCCCGCCGTCGTGGAAACAAAGTCTGCTCAATGGAGAAGGCAAACGTGATGGAAAGCGGCATCCTGTGGCGCGATGTTGTCACCGAGGTGCATCAGAAAGACTATCAGGATGTCGAGCTGTCCCACATGTATGCCGATGCCGGCGCCATGCAGCTGTGCCGCTGGCCCAAGCAGTTCGACGTCATCGTAACTGACAACCTGTTCGGGGATTTGCTGTCGGATGCGGCTGCGATGCTGACCGGATCACTGGGCATGTTGCCCTCTGCCAGCCTCGGTGCGCCCATGGCGAATGGTCGGCCGAAAGCGCTCTATGAGCCCGTACATGGCTCCGCCCCCGACATTGCCGGTCAGGGCAAAGCCAACCCCATTGCCTGCATCCTGTCGTTCGCGATGGCCCTGCGCTACAGCTTTGATATGGGCGACGAAGCCACGCGCCTCGAAGAAGCCGTCGAGAAGGTGCTCGCCGATGGCCTGCGCACCGCTGATTTGCTGGGCGAGGATGGCGCGCAGCCCGTCTCCACCAGCGAAATGGGTGACGCGATCGTGGCCGCCCTTGAAGCGAGCGTCGCCTGACGCGCGATTGCCCCCCCTAAGCACAGAAGAAGGCGCGCCCTGCCCGGCGCGCCTTTTTTCATGCGCGCACCATGACATGCGTGGCGGTCGCAGAAATCATTATTGCGCAAAATGAAATACTGATTGGCGCATTATGTCGGTTCACTTCACAGATCAGAAGGCCAAGTAAGGAGGAAACAGACATTCGGGCGACACCGCGCCCCTAAGGAGAACACGGATCATGATAACCCAGATCAAAGGCCTGCATCACGTCACCTCAATGGCGGCCAATGCGCAGCAGAACTCTGACTTTTTCACCAAGACGCTTGGCCTGCGCCGGGTCAAGAAAACCGTCAACTTCGACGCACCTGACGTCTATCACCTGTATTATGGCGATGCGGCAGGCTCGCCCGGCTCGGTGATGACGTATTTCCCCTTCCCCAACATGCGCAAGGGCCGCGCCGGTGTCGGCGAGGTGGGTGAAACGGAGTTTGCCGTGCCCAAGGGCACCCTTAAAGCCTGGGCAGAGCGGCTGAGTGCCTTGGGTGTATCAGGCTTGGCACAAAGCAGCAGTTTCGGAGAGAACCGCCTGCGCTTTGACGGCCCCGATGGCGATGGGTTTGCTCTGGTCGAGGTGGACGGAGACGCCCGTACGCCGTGGGAGGGCGGTGATGTGCCCGCCGAGATGGGCATCCACGGGTTTCACGGGGCGCGCATGCGCGTCCATGACAAGGCCGCATCCGTCGAGTTGATGTCCTTCATGGGCTATGAAGAAGCTGGCGTGGATGGCAATGTCACGCGCCTTATCGTGCCCGGTGGCAATGGCGCGGACCGCATCGACATCGAAGAATTGCCCAGTGCTGCGGTGGCGGATCAGGGCGCGGGCTCAGTCCACCATATCGCCTTCGCCGTGGAAGATCGTGCCGCCCAGCTGGAGGTGCGCAAAGCACTGCTGGATACCGGCTATCAGGTGACACCAGTGATCGATCGGGATTATTTCTGGGCGATCTATTTCCGCACGCCCGGCGGGGTTCTGTTCGAAGTGGCCACCAACGAGCCTGGCTTTGACCGCGACGAAGCCCCCGACCAGTTGGGCCAGGGCCTGATGCTGCCGACCCAGCATGAGCATCTGCGTTCTGCGCTCGAAGCGCGTTTGATGCCGATCACTGACTGAGGGCAGACCGGCCATGAAAGACAGCTACCAGCACCTGGCCCGCCCGCCTCGGGACAGCGCATCTCCGCTCGTTTTCGCGTTTCACGGAACGGGCGGGGATCAGCACCAGTTTGACACTTTGGTGCGGGATCTGCTTCCGGATGCGGGCCTGGTGGCCCCGCTTGGCGATGTCTCCGAAGCGGGGGCAGCACGCTTTTTTCGGCGCACCGGTGAGGGCGTCTATGACATGGATGATCTGGCCCGGGCGACGGGCAAGATGGCCGGGTTCGTGGCCGCGCATTGCGCAGAGGCGCCGGACAACCCGGTGTATGCCCTGGGCTATTCGAACGGCGCCAACATCCTGGCGGCCGTGATGATGGCCCAGCCCGCCTTGTTTGACAGGGTGGCTCTGCTGCACCCGTTGATCCCCTGGGCGCCCGCGCCACAGCCGGGCCTGTCGGGCCGCCCGGTTCTGGTCACGGCCGGGGCGCGCGATCCGATCTGCCCCTGGCCGCTGACCGCACAGTTCACCGATTGGTTGCAGGAACAGGGCGCTGCGGTGACGTTGGAGCACCATCCCGGCGGCCATGAAATCCGCCAGCAGGAATTGGCAGCCCTTGCGCAGTTCTTGCAGTGACAGGGGCACGTCGCTGGCCGGTGTCGCCCTCGGCCACGTCACCTGCGCTCGAAGGCAACCAGACAGGCGGCGCGGTGCCGCCGTCCCTGCCAAACGTCAGGCGGACATCGGCCGCAGGCCCAAAATCTCGCGCGCCTGGGCTGGGGTGGCCACGGGGCGCGCGTATTTCTCACACAGGTCCACCACCCGGCTGACCAAGGCCGCATTCGACGGCGCGAGGGTTGTGCGGTCGAGGCGGATATTGTCTTCCAGCCCGGTCCGCGCATGCCCGCCCTCGGCAACGCACCATTCATTGACCTGCAATTGCCCCGCACCAATCCCCGCGCCGCACCATTCCGCATCCGGTGCCAAGCGGGCGAGGGTCTTGCGGAAATAGTCAAACGACTCGCGGTCAACCGGCATGGCGTTCTTCACGCCCATGACGAATTGCACGTAAAGCGGGCCCGCGATCCGCCCATCCGCAGCCATCTTTGCAGCTTGAAAGATGTGAGACAGGTCAAACGCCTCAATCTCAGGCTTGACCGCATGCTCCCGCATCAGGCCTGCCAACCAGTCGACCAGATCCGGTGGGTTTTCATAGACCCGGGTCGGGAAGTTGTTCGACCCGACTGTCAACGATGCCATATCCGGTGCCAAAGGCAGCATGCCGCCCCGCGCCGCGCCAGAGCCTGAACGCCCCCCGGTGGACAATTGCACGATCATGCCCGGGCAATGGGTCTCGATCCCCTCCTTGAGCCGTGCAAAACGCTCAGGATCGGAGGTGGTGGCGCCATCGGGCATGCGCACATGGCAATGGGCAATGCTGGCCCCGGCCTCGAAGGCGGCATGGGTGCTTTCGATCTGTTCTTCCTGCGTGATCGGAATGGCGGGGTTGTCGGTTTTCTGACCGACAGATCCCGTGATGGCGACACAGATAATGCAGGGTTTTGTCATGGGCGTGCAGACCTCCTTTTGCCGGCGGGCCAAAGCGGGGCGCGCGGCGCTGTCTCAGTATAGCTGCTGGGGCGGCAAGGGGAATGGGGCACCCCGCTTGCTGCGCAAGACATCTTGCCCTGCGGCGCGGCCTGCCTACACTCGCCCCATGTTGACACATCTGGGTGACTGCAAAACATGACACATCGATGCGAGGTGCTGCTGGCTGGCGCGACGGGCACAATCGGGCGGGCAACGGCTTGGGCCCTGATGGCCGATGGCCATGGGGTGACCTGCCTTGTGCGACCGGGGGCCTCAGCAGAGGGGCTGCCTCCTGGGGCTCAGATCCTGCGCGCGCAGATCGACAGCACCGCGGCGCTGCAGAAGGCGATTGAGCAGGGGCCAGCACCCGAGGTGATGATCTCATGCATCGCCTCGCGCACAGGCGTGAAAGCCGACGCATGGGCGGTTGACCACGATGCAAACCAGATCCTGCTCGACACCGCGAAAACACTTGGGGTTCGGCACTTCGTCTTGCTCTCTGCGATCTGTGTGCAACGGCCCAAGCTGGCCTTCCAGCAGGCCAAGCTGGCTTTTGAGGCCAGTCTGATGGCTTCCGGACTGACCTGGACGATCGTGCGGCCCACCGCATTCTTCAAATCGCTCTCTGGGCAGGTGGCGCGTGTCATGGCGGGCAAGCCTTTCCTTGTGTTTGGGGATGGTCGTCTGACCGCCTGCAAGCCGATCAGCGATCGCGATCTGGGGCGTTTTCTATCCCAAAGCCTCACCGATCCCGGGGCCCGCAATGCCATCCTGCCCATCGGCGGGCCCGGTCCGGCGATCACCCCGATGGATCAGGTCGACGGCCTCTCGCGCTTGATGGGCAAACCGGTGCCAGTCAAACGCGTTCCGCTGCGCATGATGGATGTGATCGGCGGGGTGCTCGGGGTGGCGGGCAAGGTGATCCCACCGTTGCGCAGCAAGGCTGAACTCGCCCGGATTGGCAAATACTACGCCAGTGAGTCCATGCTGGTATGGGACGAAAGTCGCGCCCGCTACGACGCCGAAGCCACCCCCTCCTTCGGGGAGGATACGCTTTTTGACTACTACGCGGATTTGCTGGCCGGGCGCGCCACAGCGGAGCGCGGGGAACACGCGGTTTTCTCTGACGGTTAGCGGCTTGGCTCAGCGCGCATAAAGCACCGGAAACCAATCTTCGCGCAGCACCTGGCCCGGCACCATGTCATGGCCCGGAAACGGAGGCGAGGTGCGCCCGGGCCGCTCCGTATAGCGCGCATCATCGCCTATCAAACGCAGGGAGAAGGCGCGCCTGCGGCTGTCGCTGGTATTGCCCCGGGCGCCGTGCAGGGTGGAAAAGTGGAACGCCACCGCATCGCCGGGCTCCATGGGCCATTCCAAAACCGTCATGCCTTCCGCATCGGGATCGGGCACCGGCCGGTAGGCGGCCTCATCGGGGTAAAAACTGGTTTCGGCCAACCAGCGCGTGGGCAAGACCGGCTTTTCCCAAAGATGACTGCCCGCCACACAGCGCAGGGTGGCCTCTGTCACCGGATCGAGCGGAGACCAGAAACTGACAGTCTGGCGTCCATCGACAAAGTAATAGGGCCCATCCTGATGCCAGGGGGTGGCCTTTGAAGTGCCAGGTTCCTTGACCAGCACGTGATCATGGAACAGTTGCACGCGCTCTGCGCCCATCAGATCAGCCGCAACCTCCGCCACGTCCGAGTTCTCAATGACAGCTGCAAATTCAGGAATCCGTTGCCAATTACAGTAATCATCAAAGAAGCGGCCCCGTTCCCCTTGCTTGAGGTTTTCGGCTGCGTAGGGGCCTGGCGCCTCCATGTTGCGCGCCACACCGGCGCGCAAGGCCTCCACATGATCCTTGAACAGCCCCTTTACCAGAACGGCGCCATCGCGCTGATAGGCGGCGATCATCTCTTGGCTGACGAGGGGATGGGACATAATAGAACCTCCGGACAAGGGCAGATGACAGCATAAACCGATGTGCACATCTTACATGTGCCAAGGGTGCGCTGATCTGCCAGCCGATCTCAAGCCCGATTGTGGCGGCAACCGCATCAACGCACCGCCCCCGCGAATGCTGGACCCGGCGCAGCACTGTGATATGAGTGCCCAGAAATCACCTCACACCCTCCGGGAGCGCCTGCATGGCAGCCGTGCCCCCATTCATAAACGGGATCCAGACACCATGACACGCATTGTGCTTTCCAGTGATCACGCCGCAATTGACCTGCGCCAGGCGGTGGCCAAACACGTGCAGGCCAAGGGCTATGAGGTGCATGACATCGGCCCGAACACCCTTGAAAGCACGCATTATCCCGCCCACGGAGAAGCAGCCGCCCGCGAAGTGGCATCAGGCGCAAGCGATCTGGGCATCATCCTGTGCGGCACGGGCCAGGGCATCATGATGGCCGCGAACAAAGTGAAGGGCGTGCGCTGTGGCGTCTGCGCCGATCCGTTCTCGGCCGCCATGATCCGCCAGCACAACGATGCCAACATGCTTTCTCTGGGGGCGCGCGTGCTGGGCGAAGGGCTTGCGCTCGAGATCGTGGATGCCTTCCTTTCGGCTTCGTTCGAGGGCGGACGGCATGCCACGCGCGTGGATATGATCACCGCCATTGAGGCCTGACAGGCTCTGTTTGACTGGGAACGATAGGGCTGGGATTGATCGTGCTGGGCAGAACAGCACGAGGCCCCAAGGCAGAACGCCTCTGCCCAAACAACCTGTCCGGCCAAACAGAGTAATTGAGATGCTGCACACCTGAACTGCCGAAGGGTGCTCAAGATGCTTTCGATAATTCCCGGTACTGATCTGAAACCCTGGCAAAGCTTTGCTGCCGAGGCAGGTGAAGCCTTTGCCGGCGAGGTTTGAACGGTATTGCCAAGCCGTTCATTCAGTGGAGCCCGGCCGATTGGCCGCTGCGTTTCCCCTCCCGCGGCGTAGGCAATAGCCGCCCCTGAAATCGGGCGCGATCAGGCAGACACAGAGCCTAATTGTAGGGCGCATTCATCTGAACAACGTCACGCAGCAGACGCATCGTATCTTGTCTATCCCACTCAACGGCCACTTGACCGCGCTGAATTCCATAAAGCATCTCAAGCCAAACAAGCGCCATAAGGTCCTTCGCCATCTCGCCAGCATGGCCGAGGTCGTCATCCGTGAAGAGCACGTCTTTACGCGTTCTGCGCCCCACCAGGGTGGTTAAATCTTCTAGCTCACCGGCCTCAAAATCTTCGCGCATCTCAACCATCATTGGCCCGTGCGCGATATGATAAAACGCAACGCCGGGGTTGGCTGCCCGCAGCGCTTTGATCATCTGCCACCCATAATCGGCTGCTTCATCGGTTTGAGCTCTGAATTCCGTCATGGAGGTGTTGGTACCGCCTGGAGCCCACAAACTGCCAATCATAAAGGATGTGTTCGGGTTGTATTGCAGGGCCAAATCGATCCAGCGCTGATAGTCTTCTTGCGCGCTGCCGAATGGGCCAGCATGGGTAAATCCGAGAAGGTCAATCTCTCCCGTCGCCAGAATCTCAGTGACTGCCCTGCGTTTTTTCCGGCTCTCCCATAGCGACTGTGGGGTCCCGGTTCGTCCACCGGAAAAAACTTCCTGGTGACTGTGGTTGGGGTAGGCCCCGCTGGCAGAGACAATGTCATCAAAATTTCGGCTGATCGGCACGAAGAAACTGTGACCAATAAACAGCGCATCCGTTCCTTCGGGGAACGGTTTTGCATGCGCGATCATGGGCCCAAATGCACATGCCAGTGCAGATGCGAAGACGATCACAAGACGACCGAGAGCTGTGCGCATATTCGCCTTCCTCCAAATTGAAGTTCTAAAGCCCGTCCGCCCCAATGTACTTTACCGATCTTAGCCCGTCGAGACAGGGCGCCTACTCCCGTGCAGCGAGCAAGACACGTTGGCAGCGGCCTTTGTCGGAAGATGCACATGTCGCCCGTCATTTCCAACAGTTATACATTGCATGTCCCTGGCTACTGCCGTGAGCGCGCAGACGAATGCTCCACACAAGCCGGTTCTCAATAGTGAGCTTGCTATGGAAGGAACAAAACCACCAACCCTGCGCACAGCCCGACAACATCCGATACGAGACCGCTTGCCGTTCTGAACAAAATACGTGCGATTAACCTTAGGTCATAAGATCCTGACCTGCATTTGGCGCGTAATGCTTATAGCGCGTCCGCCGCAGTCTGCTAGCGTCGCGCAACAGCCACCAGCGAGGCAGCGACATGCGACTAACCGTCAACGGCACTGAATACGAAGTGGATGTCACCCCTGACATGCCGCTGCTTTGGGTGCTCCGAGATGAATTGAACATCACGGGCCCGAAATACGGCTGCGGCATTGCGCAATGCGGGGCCTGCACTGTTCATGTCGATGGGCTTGCGGTGCGGTCCTGTCAGCTTGCCATCGGCGATTTGGCCGGCGGCGAGGTGACGACCATTGAGGGGCTCGCGCAGCCCAATAGTTTGCACGCCGTTCAAGAAGCCTGGATCGAACATCAGGTCGCGCAATGCGGCTACTGCCAGTCTGGCCAGATCATGCAGGCGGCCTCGTTTCTGGATCTCAACCCCACGCCCACGGATGAGGACATCGATACGGCCATGTCCGCCAATCTGTGTCGCTGTGGCACCTATCCGCGCATCCGCGCCGCAATCCACGCCGCCGCCAAGAAGCTGCAGGAGGCCTGAGCCATGCCGAGTGTTGGAAAGATTGCCCGTCGCACATTTCTGATCGGCTCAGCTGCCATCGCAGGTGGTGTTGCCTTTGGGGCCTATCTGGTGAACCGCCCGATCCCGAACCCGTTGCTGGATGACCTTGGGGAGGGCGAAGCTGCGATCACCCCCTTCGTGAAAATCACGTCTGACGGTGTCACGCTGATCACGCCACGTGCTGACAAAGGCCAGGGGTCATACTCGATCCAGGCCTATCTCATCGCAGAAGAGCTCGACATCGATCCGAACGAAACCACGCGCACGCCAGGTTTGCCGGATCAGGCCTACTACAATTCTGAGGTTGCGACCGAAGGCTCACCACTGCCGGCCTATGACGAAAGCGCGGCGGCGGAAACGATCCGCTCTGTCCTGCGTGTGGTGCCCAAACTCTTTTCGGTCCAGATCACCGGCGGCTCTTCCACCGTGCCTGATATGTACGAAAAGCTGCGCAATGCCGGGGCCGTTGCGCGCGAAACATTGAAGGAGGCCGCGGCCCAGAGGCTGGGCGTTGCGCGGGCGGATTTGTCGACACAGGACGGCCACGTGATCGCGCCGGATGGGGCGAAGATCGCGTATACAGACTTGGCTGCCGATGCCGCCGGGATTGCACCGATCACGGATGTTACCCTGCGCGACCCCAAGGAGTGGCGGTATCTGGGCAAGGCCGGCCTGCCCCGCACGGACATGGAAGCCAAATGCACCGGCGCCGAAAAATACGGGATCGATCTGGCGCTAGACGGCATGCTTTTTGCATCGATCTGCGCCAATCCAGGCATCGGCGGAGCGCTCGAAAGCTTCGATGCGTCTGAGGCGGAGACGATGCCCGGCGTCAAACATGTGTTGGAAGTAAAAGCTGGAAACCCTGGGGTGGCAGTGATTGCGACCAACACCTGGTATGCGATGCAAGCCGCCAATGCCGTTGTTTGCAACTGGGGGGCGCCAAACTATCCGGCCACCAGCGCCGAGATGTTTGACCTGCTCGAAGCCGCCGTCGACACCAAAGACGCCTACGACCACCGCCAAAGAAACGACGGCGATGTGGAGGCCGCGCTGTCAGAGGGCGAGGTGTTCGAGGCGCAATACCGCATCCCGTTTCTTGCACATGCCCCGATGGAGCCGATGAATGCCGTCGTCCAAGTCACGGACGACCGGGTCGACATCTGGACCGGCACACAAATCCCGCTCTTCATCCGGGACCGTGCCGCGCTGATATCTGGCATGGATGCAGAGCAGATATTTGTTCACGTGCAGCCGATGGGCGGCAGCTTTGGCCACAAGCTGGAGATGACCCATGTCGAACAGGCAGTCGAAATCGCGATGGCCGAGAAAGGCACGCCGATCAAGCTGACCTGGAGCCGTGAGGAAGACATGACCCACGACTACCCGCGCCCCGCATCTGTCATGCACGGGCGGGGCATCGTGAAGGATGGCCAGGTTGACACCGTCGACATCTCAGTCTCGCAGCAAGCTATGGCGCCAAGCTGGTTCGGGCGTTTGACAGGGATGCGCATTCCAGGGCCCGACCCGACGATTACCACCGGGTCATGGGATCAGCCGTTTGCAATTCCGAACTACCGTGTGACCGGGTATCGCGCGCCCGATTTGGCGCCGGTCTCTAGTTGGCGCTCTGTCGGTGCATCAGGCAACGGCTTCTATCACGACACCTTCTTGGATGAATTGATCCACAAGGCCGGCGCCGACCCGCTGGAAGAGCGTCTGCGCCTGTGTATGCATGCGCCGTCGCGTAAGGTTCTGGAAACTGTCGGGGAGATGTCTGGATGGGACGGCCCTTCTTTGGGCGAAGGGCGCGGGCGCGGCGTTGCGTTCTGTCTTTCATTTGGTGTCCCGACAGCGCAGGTGGTCGAGGTCACAAACACCGAGTTCGGCATCAGGCTCGACAAAGCCTACATCGTGGCGGACGTGGGGCGCGTTCTCGATCCGGGCAATGCAGAAGCACAGCTTTTCGGGGGGCTGGTCTACGCGCTGAGCCACGCGATCAATTCCGAACTGACCTATGAGGACTACGCCCCACTGCAAACCAACTACCATGATTATGAGGGTCTGCGTCTCTATCAGACACCCGAGATTGAGGTGAAAATTCTAGAGAACATGCCAGGCATCAGAGGCATCGGCGAACCCGGCGTTCCACCTGCTGCGCCAGCTCTGGGCAATGCGATTTTTGCTGCCACCGGGCAGCGCCTTCGCGAAATGCCATTCAACAAGCACATCGGCTTCGTGTGAGGGGGCAGAGATGAAATTTACAGCGTCCCTATGCCTCGCGATTGCCGTCGCAACCGGTGCGCTGGCGGAAGGCGCGGATCTGGTGATTGCGCCCCCCGCAGAAGGCAGCGTCTCCACGCAGGTCGGACTTGAAGCCTGGGCGCGCATCTATGAAGTGGCCAGCCATCCGCGCTGTGCGAATTGCCACACCGGCCCGTCTGATCGGCCCATGTGGTCTGGCCCCACTTATGGCAAAGCGCGCCCCCATGGCATGAACATACGTGCAGGTGAAAGCCGCATCGGCGCGGAAAGCCTGCTCTGTTCCACCTGCCACACGACAAAGGCAGAAGACTGGGAAAACGCCAACGAAATGCCCCATGCCGCGCCGCGTGTCGCGATGGGCTGGGCCTTGGCCCCGGTTGAAGCGCACTGGTTCGGGCGCACATCGGAAGAGATTTGCGCGCAATTGCGCGATCCCGATCTGAACGGCGGCCGCGACGTGTTGGAAATTGCGGAGCATCTTGGTCACGATCTCATCCTCCACTGGGCCTGGGCGCCCGGCGGCGGTCGCGAACCAGCGCCCTACAGTCTGCAAGAGCATGTGGACGACATATTGATCTGGGGTGTGGCCGGTTACCCCTGCCCTGACACCTGAGGAGATATCACAATGTATGCAGGACTGGCGGGCGGCCTTCTCGTATTCACAGGCTTTTGGCATGTGACGGAGTGGCTGATGGACGGGCGGCGGCGCGATACGCTCCTGCTGGTGCCGGCAGGCCTGATCTATCTTGTTCTGGGCTACCTTCTGGTGACAATCACGGGTGGGACAGCCACTGTGATTGCAGCGCTCATATTGCCCGCGCTCGCCGGCACATTTGCATATCTGAACTTGGGCAAAATGGATGTGCGCCGATGGGTTTTGTGGGCGTTTATCCTTTTGGATGTGATCATCGTGCTGGCCCTGCTAATGGCCTTGATGTCGTCCTGACAACTGGCTTTCGGTGAAAACGCCACTTGGCTCAGCTTGTGCGCAATAAGCACAACCTTGCGGCGCGCAGCGCCAAGTCGTCTGCAGATACGCTCAGTTCGAAAACGGCGAACCGGAGCGGGGTGCAGACTTGGAAATGTCAGGAAAGTAAGAAGAGCCTCTAAGGCTTTTCATATTGGTCGGAGTGAGAGGATTCGAACCTCCGACCCCTGCCTCAAAACCGCTTGGAATACTGTAAAGAGAGAGGCTGGGCTTGCGGGTATCACGCGCCATACCTTGCGCCACACTGCAATTACATGGGCTATGCAATCTGGCATAGATCGTTATGACGCTTGTGCATTTTTCGGAATCTCGTGGGACACTCTCGAACAAACGTACGGCCACCATCACCCCAACTACCTTCAACATGCAGCAGCAGCTGTTGGACGAGGTGGCCGTCGAAAGCCTTGGTGCCTGAGCAGGTTTAATCAACACCACTCGACTGACAATTGATTTCGAGAGCGTCTCACAATGGCGGGCGTCAGAGTTAGTTGATATCTAAAGGCCAACTTTTACTTTGATCTGTCTGGAAGCAGCGATCAGCAGTTTGCCATACCGCTCGAAGTTTTGTGATATATGTTCGGGTGAAAAGCGCGCACTAGGATCTGCGCGTTTGACGAACACGGGCATTCAGCAGCGCACCCACTCTCCGGCGAAGCCATCGCGTACATAGAATAGGCGTCCTTCGTCTGAGAGCATAAACATAATGCGCTCAACCCATTCATAGCCCTCACCAGCGCATTCGGCGTCAAAGAGTGTAGCATTCATTCCATTGACCGCGACGGGCCTACGCAACTTACATTGCGTTTCTACACCCACAAATGTGTCCGGGGTCACAAGCAACGCCCCTCCGTCCTGTCCAATACTGACACAATCCCAACTCGAGAATTGCGGGCCTGCTGGTTTGTATGTTCCAGCAAACCTGCTTGCGTCTGCCAAGGCTCCAGAATGACCCAAAACGAGCCCGCAAGAGATAGCAGCCAGTGTTATCAACATCCTCATAAAGTGATCTCCTTGTTGGAATAAATGCGAGAACCGCGCGATTGTTGCAGAATTTTCTCGACCCGCATACATTTTCACCCCCGAACAACGGACAGAACACCGAAAGCAAAAGATCAAGTGCCCCTGCATCGGTCCGCACCCCGGGAACAGCTACTTTTGCAGCTTCGGCATATGCGCCAACATCCCCCAAGTGGCGTGTCGCTTAACTTGGGGGTGGCCTGAACTTGGCTGCTGGATAAGCATCTTCTGATCCGAGCGGCGCCTTTGGTCGGGCGGGCTTTTGGAAGGAGCGGATTAGGCTGCGAAGCCGCCGTGTTCCGGCGCGGCGATGAGTAAGCTGGCGGGCATAAATACCTTGAGGCATCTGTCATAGCGGGTGGCCACGCGCCGCCAATCTTCGATCTTTCAGCAAATGATCTCGATCCTATTGAGGCGGTTGTATCGTCATTTGGGTGAGCTCTAGGCTTTTACAGTAGATGTTGAAAATGGATCGCTCTGTCAGTCGTCTGGCAGAGCGTTTTCTATTGCAGATTGTTTGTTACGGGGAAGGCGCGAAGACAAACTTGACCTCATGTTATTCGAAGAAATCTTCGAGAGCGCCAAAGAAGCGCATTAACGTCCACCCATATACGCACCGAGCAGCTGTCCTTCGTTGTGCTTGAGGCTTGTTCGTGCTGATGCGCCGTAGTCCTCAAAGCGGCCGTCAGCGAGCTCGGGGAAGAGCATGAGGATTTCGTCCCGCGTGGCTTGATCCAAGGCTTTCCAGCCCTGTTCCCCTGGATGGAAGCTCTCACAGGGTGCGCCCTCAGCCCAAATGATCTCATGGGTATCAAAGAGGATGTGGAAGTATTCTACCTCGCCCCCCTCATCCCGCAGGATGGAGTGGTCATTCACAAGCGACTTGGCTGTCGCCAACACTTCCTCCTCGCCAAAGAGCATCTCTGCCTGCCAGCCTTGCAGCAGCATCCGGTGCTGGGGGCTGACGCGCAGATCTCGGTCGTTTCCAAGCGCGCCCTGACGGATGAGGATCGGGGCAAGGTCGCCCGTTGCCGGCACCTTGGTCGACCCTATCCAACGTACTGGCTGATACCCACGGTCCATCGTTAGAACCAGATCACCCGCAACAAGGTCTTCGATCGGGCGGTCGCCGCTTACCGTTGCGATCCGAATACCGGCTGCGAAGCAAACTGCAAGAAGGGCATCACCCGGTGTGAGATCGTCATTGTACCGGTTACCTTCCAGGTCCCATTGAACGCTTTGCGCACCTGCCTCAAGTATCCTGTAATCTAATGAGTTATCGGAAGTAGCACCGGCAGCGCTACCAGATGTTGCAGTGATTGGCGGAGCATCTGTGCCACTATAAAAGTCAACTACGCCCCCACCGGGAGATATATCGGTTAGGGCAATGCCAGTCCCTTCGTCATTGTCGCTCCCAGCGGTTTTAATTCCGACGGGAATTTGGTAAATCGTCCAACCTGGATCATCTGGATCAGGCACAACGGAAACTGTGGGTGCGAAAGTTAAATCGCCTAAGTTTAATTCCCCGAAGAGAATGCCCGCGCCCGTGTGCAAAGTGCCATTGTCACGATACACGCTCACCACAAAATCATTGGGGTCGTCATCCGGTCCAAGTGCAACTTCGACCCACTCGGTGGCAGCGTCCGATCCCTCAAAGTTAATTTCTGAAATGAACGCCATAGCTCACCCAATTTATGCCACGCATTCAACCACTTCATCAGGTCGGCCTCAGCGTGGATTGGGATTATTGATAAAAGACGCACGACCTCTAAGCTACGACACGTTTGAATAGATAAACTATCCAAAGTGATGCGATTGGGCCTATGCACACCCCAAACCATCACTTTGGAGGCCTTTTGTTTTCATTGGGGAAACAGTCCGTGGGGTGAACCAAAGTTGGTTGCAGGTGCATTCTCGAAGCTCCCGAAATTTTCTTCGGGTGACATGGGGCCAAGCTTGTCTTCGCTCCTCTCCCGCAACAACCAATCCGCAATAGCAGATGCTCCGCCAGACGACTGACAGAGCGATCCGCTTTCAACATTCATCTCACAGGCTGGCCCCTACAGCGTGCGACTTTTGTTAAGCCCCTGAGGTCTTGGAAAATAGATTTCTGGGACGGGTCCCAGAAATAGCACTGTCTTGAAAGCGGCAAGAGCTTCTCAAGCTCTTGATTTGATTGGTCGGAGTGAGAGGATTCGAACCTCCGACCCCTGCCTCCCGAAGACAGTGCTCTACCAGGCTGAGCTACACTCCGACCGTGGCGTGCTGCCTACAACTGCACTGGCTGTTTGACAAGGGCCAAACCAGCGCCGCTGGCGATTAGTCATTGCTACGGCGCAGCAACCTCAGAAGGGGGCCAACGCGCATATATGTGCCCGTATCGATGCGCGAGCGGGTGCGCGACACAGGCTGGGTCGCCGAGACGTCCGCGCGGCTTTCGCGCAGCACGATATAAACGCCCGACAGGATCACGACTGAAGCCCCCACAAGGGTCAAAAGGTCAGGGTGCTCATTGAAAAAGAGCGCCCCATATACGATCGCCCACAAGATCTGGGAATACTGCATGGGCGCGACCACGACCGCCTCCCCGGATCGGTACGCGGCCAGCATGCACAGCATTGCGATAAAGCCCAGCCCGGCGACGGCGGTCATTTTCGCAAGATCCAGCAGGGGCATTGGCTCGTAATGCAGAGGCAAGAGCGCCCCCATCACGCACACATTTGCCACCATCGGGTAGAGCAGGATCACAACTGGCCGCTCGGCGCGGCCGATCTTACGCACGATGACGGAAGCCAGAGCAGAGCCCAGCGCCGCAACGAGCGCAGCCGCATGCCCAAGACCCAACGCCTCCGTGCCCGGACGCAGCACGATCAGCACACCGCTCAGGCCAACAAACACAGCCACCCAGCGCCGCAGCCGCACCACCTCACCCAAAAGTGGAATCGAAAGCACCGTGATCAGAAGAGGGGTCGCAAAGAGGATCGCATAGACCGTGGCAAGCGGCAGAACAGAAAAGGCGTAGAATGCCGATGCAGCCGTCACCACAACGATTGCCGTGCGCAGCGCCATCCAACGCGGATGTACGGGCCGCAAAGATCCTACCATCGGGTCGCGCAGCAACATCACAGACGCCATCGGGAAACTGATCAAGACGCTGAAGAAAACGATCTGAAACGGGGCATAGCTGCCGCCCAAGGATTTGATTAAAGCGTCATGGGCCGCGAACAGCGCAAAACCGAGCAGCGCAACAACAGCGCCTCTTGCATTTCCGGTCATGGGGAAAGACGTCCAAACATAAGATTAAGAAGCACATACCATAGTTTAGCGGCCTTGTCTGTCCTGATTGCGTCATACCTTGGGACGCAATCAAGCATCCAGCAGAGATGAGAGAATAAGAAAGAGGCCGTTTCACAGGGTTTGGGTGAAAAAATCATAGGGGTGCAAATTCAATATCCGTTGGGCTTGCGTCCCTTCCGCCCGAGCAATATTGACAGGGGTCCCCAACGCGATGAGCGTGCAGGCAACCGAGGGCGCAATTTCAGCCCGGACATCAAGGATAAACGATCATGGCACAGGCGGATTTCGTCATCATCGGCGCGGGATCAGCCGGCTGCGCAATGGCCTATCGGTTGGCCGAAGCCGGCCGCAACGTGACTGTGATTGAATACGGCGGCACAGATGCGGGACCGCTGATCCAGATGCCCGCAGCCCTGTCCTTTCCGATGAATATGAAGCGTTATGACTGGGGCTATTCCAGCCAACCGGAACCGCATCTTGGCGGGCGCAGGCTTGTCTGTCCGCGCGGCAAGGTGATCGGCGGCTCATCCTCGATCAACGGGATGGTTTATGTCCGCGGCCACGCAAAGGATTTCGATCATTGGGCCGACAGTGGCGCCGACGGCTGGGCCTTTGCCGATGTCCTGCCCTATTTCAAGCGCATGGAAAGTTGGAGCGACCGGGGCCAAGGCGGGGATCCGGCCTGGCGCGGCAAGGATGGCCCGCTCCACGTCACCCGCGGCCCACGCGACAATCCATTGCACGCCGCCTTCGTAGAGGCCGCAGAACAAGCCGGCTACCAACGCACCGACGATTACAACGGCCAAAAGCAAGAGGGCTTCGGCCCCATGGAGCAGACCATCAAGCGCGGGCGCCGCTGGTCTGCGGCCAATGCCTATCTCAAGCCCGCCCTGCGCACCGGCAGGGTCACGCTGCTGCACGGACTGGCAGAAAAAGTGGTGATTGAGGATGGTCGCGCCGTGGGTGTATGCGTACTTGTGCGGGGCAAACGCCAGATCGTGCGCGCCCGGCACGAAGTGATCGTGGCCGCGTCGGCGATCAATTCTCCGATGATCCTCATGCGCTCTGGCATTGGCCCAGCCGAGCATCTGAGCGCACATGGCATCGACGTGCGGGCGGATCGCCCAGGTGTGGGGGCCAACCTGCAGGACCATCTGGAGATGTACATCCAGTTCGCCAGCAAACAGCCCATCACGCTTTACAAACATTGGAACCTGTTTTCCAAGGCGCTGATCGGGGCACAATGGCTGTTCACCGGCACAGGGCTCGGGGCGTCGAACCAATTTGAAAGCGCAGGTTTTATCCGCTCGCGCGCGGGGGTGGACTATCCCGACATCCAGTATCATTTCCTGCCCATCGCCGTGCGCTATGACGGAAAAGCCGCGTCTGAGGGGCATGGGTTTCAGGCCCATGTCGGGCCGATGCGCTCCGCCTCGCGCGGGCGCGTGCGCCTCACCGGGGCCGACCCGCAGGCCGAGCCCGATATTCTGTTCAACTACATGTCAGACCCGCGCGACTGGGAAGACTTCCGCGCCTGTATCCGTCTGACCCGCGAAATCTTTGCCCAACCGGCCATGGCACCTTTCGTCAAGCACGAGATCCAGCCGGGAAGCGCCCTGCAGAGCGATGCGGACCTCGACGCAGCGATCCGGGAGCATGTGGAAAGCGCCTATCACCCCTGCGGCACCTGCAAAATGGGGCGGCGCGATGATCCGATGGCTGTAGTCGATCCCGAAACCCGTGTGATTGGCGTCGAGGGGCTTCGCGTGGCCGACAGTTCGATCTTCCCACGCATCACGAATGGCAACCTCAACGGCCCTTCGATCATGGTGGGCGAGAAAGCCTCGGACCATATCCTTGGCCAACGCGCCCTGCCCCGCAGCAATGACAGGCCTTGGCTGCACCCGAACTGGGAAACCGCCCAGCGCTAGGCGCGCGCCCTAAACCGCGCTCTGGCCAACCTCCGTCTCGGGCAGGGTGAAATCCTCGAAATGCACCACAACATTCGGCCCACGCGTGGTGAGGATGCCGTAGGCACCGGGCTCGGGAACGGAATGGCCACTTCCCTCCGCCCCCAGCATCATCGGCATTTGGTGGCACGGGCTTTTGAAAACGGTAATAGGCAGGCCATCCACTGTGGCGGTGATCGTGCGATGGATATGGCCCGCGAACACATGGGTGACGGGGCCCGAGGCCAGCAGATCGCGCAGTTTGGCGGAATTGTGCAATCCGATGCGGTCCATCCCGGCAAAGCCGGTGTCAAAGGGCGGATGGTGCAGAAACACCAGACAGCCCTGCCCTCGGGCTTGCGCTAAGGCGGCCTTCAGCCAGTCGAGCCGCTTTGGACACAGCCGCCCTCCGTGGTGCGGTTCGGTGCTAGGGTCGAGTGTGTCCAGTGTGATCAGCCGCCCCCCCTCCAGATCGCGTACGGCCTGAACAAAACCGTTAGGATCTCTCGGCGCTTTAGGAAACACTTGGCGAAAGACCTCACGGTTATCGTGATTGCCCATCATTGGGATCACCGGCCAAGGTGCATCTGCAAGGATGCGGCGCAGGATTTCATATTCGGCCCGCACGCCAGTATCGGCCAAATCACCCATCAGCACGGCACAGGCCGCATCGGGATGCAGGCGGGCAGCATGGGCCAGACCTTCCGCAAACCGGGCAGCGGGATCGAGGCCAATGATCCGCTGGCCCTCAGCCAGAATGTGGATGTCCGTAAAAACAATGATCTTGGCCATAGCGCACCTTCCCATTCTTCCGACGCGCATTACGCACTGGTTTGAGGGGCTTGCCAACGCGAATATCTGCCCCAGACCATTGCTTTGCCTTGGCGTGCCCCGGCAAGGTTGCGACAGACGGGTAAGACAGTCAGGGTGGCCGCGCACGCACAGGAGGACAGCATGCCGAAAAAGATCGCCGTGATTGGGCTGGGCTCAATGGGCTACGGGATTGCACAGTCGATCCTGGCAGCCGGGCATCAGACCTTTGGTTTCGACGTTGTTGCCGCGCAAATGCACCGCTTTCGGGCCGAGGGTGGGGCAGAAGGCGCCCGAGAAGATATTGCAGCAACGCTCGATGCCGTTGCCGTCGTGGTTCTCAACGCGGCACAGACCGAAGACGTTCTGTTCGGGCCGCAGGGCGTCGTGCCCAGAATGCCCCCCGGGAGTGTCGTGATGGCTTGTGCGACCGTTCCTCCAGCCTTTGCCCGCGAGATGGCAGCACGCTGCGCAGAGCATCACGTACATTACCTCGATGCGCCCATTTCCGGCGGGGCAGTGAAGGCAGCACAGGGCGCGCTGACGATCATGGCCTCCGGCACAGCGGAGGCCTTTGCCGCTGCGGCAGAGATGCTCGACGCCACATCAGAGAAAGTGTTCCGCCTTGGCGATGCGGCCGGGGCTGGGTCGGCGATGAAGGCGGTTAACCAACTGCTTGCCGGGGTGCATATCGCGACAATGGCGGAGGCCATGACATTTGGCATGACCCAAGGCGTGCCCCCGGAGACGTTCATGGAGGTAATCCCAAGCTGTGCAGGCAATTCCTGGACGCTGGAAAACCGCGGCCCCCATATCGTTGACGGCGACTACACCCCGCGCAGCGCAGTGAATATCTGGCCCAAAGACCTCGGCATTGTGCTCGACATTGCCCGTGACGCGCAGTTTTCCGCCCCCATGACCGCCACAGCGCTGGCGCAATACGAGGCCGCCGCGGGCATGGGGCTGGGCGGGGAAGACGACGCGGCCGTTGCGAAGGTTTATGCGCGTATGGCCGGCCTTGCCTTGCCCGGCGAGGCATCCTGAGTATGCCGCGCTTTTCCGCTAATCTGGGCTTCCTGTGGCCTGATCTGAGCTTGCCTGAAGCGATCCGCGCCGCCCATGCGGCTGGCTTTGACGCGGTGGAATGCCACTGGCCCTTTGAAACGGCCATAGAGGAGGTGCAGGCGGCCCTGGCGGACACGGGCCTAAAGATGCTCGGGCTCAATACGCGTCGTGGCGACATCAGCGCGGGCGACAATGGTTTGGCAGCTCAGCCCGGCCGCGAACCGGAAGCACGTGCCGCGATCGATGAGGCTATCGCCTATGCTGCTCAGATCGACTGTGCGGCCGTGCATGTCATGGCGGGGTTCGGACGCAGCGCAGAGCATCGAGCCGCCTTTCTGGACAACCTGAGCTATGCCTGCGCGCGGGCCCGACCCCATAATATCACGATCCTGATCGAACCGCTCAATCGGCACGATGCCCCCGACTATTTCCTGCACACAACAGACCAAGCCGCAGCCATCATCCGCGAGGTCGCAGCCGACAACCTGGCCCTGATGTTTGACTGCTACCACGTGGGCCGCAGCGAAGGCGATGTGATCACCCGCGCCCGCGCCCTGCAAAACCATATCGGCCACATCCAATTTGCTGGCGTGCCCGCCCGCGGCGTACCCGATCAGGGCGAGCTGAACTATGCCGCAATCTTTGCTGCCCTTGATGGGATGGGCTGGCAACGCCCGCTCGGGGCCGAATACAAGCCGGGTGCCGCGCGCACCCAAGACACGCTGGGATGGATGAAAACCCTTACGGGCTGATCTGCAGACCGCCTCAGGCGCAAAGCCCCTGCACTGCGCCCCTCAGCATATCCAGTACCCTGTGCGGTAGGCGCCCAACTGCGCCAAAACCAGGCTATGCTCCGTGCTGGCCTTTTGCAGCGGCTGTGCCTAGCATAGATGCGGGGCGGCCCAGGCCGACGTCCCTGGGGTTATCCCCTTTTCCACGTTCATCGCGCTGTGCCATCCGCCTTTGGAGACCGTGAAAATGCCGTCATCCTTCGCCCAAACACCAGCCCAGACCCATTATGACGTGATCATCGTTGGCGGTGCGATCATGGGGTCCTCCACGGCTTGGTTCCTGACGGACAACCCTGATTTCAACGGCTCAATCCTCGTTGTCGAGCGCGATCCCAGCTATGAATGGTGTTCTACGGCCCACACGAATTCCTGCATTCGGCAGCAATTTTCCACAAAGTTGAATGTGCAGATCTCCCAGTTTGGCGCCGATTTCGTAAAGAATGCGCGCCGCTACATGGGCGATGATGCGCGCGTCCCGGAATTGACACTGCGCAGCTTTGGCTACCTCTATCTTGCGGACACGGAACGCTTTGCAAACGTGTTGCGGGCCAACCAGAAGATTCAGCGCGCAGCAGGCGCCATGACCGAGTTGCTTTCACAAGAAGAGATTGCCGCTCGCTATCCGTTCTATGCCCTTGATGACATCTTGCTGGGCTCGATCAACACGGTCAACGAGGGCTATTTCGACGGTGCCACGCTGTTTGACTGGTGGAAGCGGCAGGCGCGCGAACGCGGGGCTGAGTATGTGGCCAATGAGGTGGTCGCGATGACGCGCAACCCGGCCGGCACGCGCATAGACAGCATAACGCTCAAAACGGGAGAGGTGATTACCTGCGGACAGGTGGTGAACGCATCTGGGCCTCGCGCGGCGCGCACGGCTGCCATGGCAGGCATCACGTTGCCGGTTGAACCGCGCAAACGCTTCAGTTGGATCTTCAAGGCTGAGCGCCCATTGGAGCAGGATCTGCCCCTCACCATCGACCCATCAGGTGTGCATATGCGTGACAACGGTGGGGGCACCTATCTGTGCGGCGGCCATGCGGAGGACGATCCGTGCGTTGAGCATGATGATTTCGCGATGGATCACAGCCTGTGGGAAGCCCATATCTGGCCGACGATCGCCACACGCATCCCCCAGTTCGAAGCGATCAAGGTGATCTCGGAATGGGCTGGGCATTACTCAATGAACCTGCTGGATCACAACGCCATCACGGGCCCCCATCCTGAAGTGTCGAACTTCATCTTCCTCAACGGCTTTTCCGGACATGGCTTGCAGCAATCCCCGGCCATGGGGCGGGGCACGGCGGAATGGCTGACATATGGCGCCTATCGCAGCCTTGATCTTGGGGCGTTTCACTATGAACGGGTGCTGCATCAGGCGCCTATCGTCGAAACCGCCGTCATCTGACACCGAAAGCTTGGGGACAGCGGTTGGCATGGCAAAGGGATAGCCATAGGCCGCGGGCGACCGAGCAGTTGAATCCGCCTGCTAATTGGCCTGCGTGTCCTGCGCAAGCGCAGAGGCAAAATGCAATTTTGGCAATAGCCGAAACCGGCTTCCTGTCCGCATGGCCGATTGAATGCGGTCACATCTGAAGGTACGTGGCGCATCTCTGAGGTGATCCTGGGCGACGACGTACCAGACCGGATATTTCAAAAGCAGGTATTGGGGCTCAATCTCCCGCTCGGACAGCCGCCCGTCTTCACGGCGATACCGGATCAGGAGCATTTCGCGATCGACAAAGGCTTGGTGCAAGGCCTGCACCACCCGCTCCGAAGGCCCGGTGACGCCCATTTGCACATAGCTGGAAGCAGTCACCCCCACCAGAATACGCGATTTCAGACGGTCTACCTCCGCGCGTTTTCCCGGCGAGAAGGACGCAATCAGCTGCCGCCGCACTGCCCCCAGATTCGCCAGAAACATGGGGGACTTCATCTGCTCTGCTACGGCAATGCTGATCAGCAGATCCACCGCTTCCCCATAGCTGAGGTTCAAACGGCCCACGCCCCAACTGTGATCAAGCCGCACGCCACCACCCCGTCCACGATCCGCGTCCACAGGCATCCCGCGCGCGCGCATCAGGGCCAAATCGCGCGATATGGTGCGCGTACTTACACCAAATTCAGCGGCCAGCCCTCCAACCGTCGAGGGGGTATCCTCCTTGAGGCGGGCGGCCAACCTGTCCATCCGCTCCAACCGGCCTGTCACATCTTTCTGCGCCATGAAAACAAATATGCCACTAAATGACATATTTTACCATAGAGCTGCCAGCATAGTGAAATCAGGCGGGCAACCAGAGTGGCCCCGCCGCCAACTCAACGGAAATCTCCCAATGAAGATGAACTATTTCGTGCTCGGCACAGACGATCTGGAACGGGCATCCAACTTCTATAATGCGCTGTTTGACGGGCAGGGTCTGCACAGTGTGGCCGCATCAGAACGCATGACCTATTGGCTTGGCGATGATTTTGCCTTTGCCCTCGCCCTGCCCTTTGACGGCAAGCCCGCCACAAACGGGAATGGCACGATGCTCGGTGTGTCTGTCGGCAGCCCCGAGGCGGTGGACAGGATGCATGCGCGCGCCTTGGAACTGGGCGCGCAGGATGAAGGCGCGCCCGGTCCGCGCGGCCCAAAATATTCTGCCTATATTAGGGATCGAGACGGCAACAAACTGTGCCTGTCTGACTAGGGGCCTATGCGTGCGAGGCCCAGAAGCTGCGGGCCAATAAACTCGGGGCCAGCGAAGCGTTGCGCCTAACCAAGCATTCCTTGCTGCGAGACGCTGTCCCGGGCAAGGGTGCGGGCCTCGGCCCGGCTGAGGGAACGCAAGGCCTCTTCGGGAGACAACCCCTTGGCCAAGGCCTTTGTCCACACCCGCCGCACAGACGCCGGGGACCAAGGCAGCGCCGCCTGCGACACCCAACGACGCAGCGGCGCTGGCAATCCGTCATATGCGGCCATTGGATCGCGGCTGCGCCGCCTGCGGCGCAGGCTTGAATGTCCAAGGTTGCGACTCACAGCTCCGTCTCCGGGTCAGTGATTGGATCGAGCACGAGCAGCAGACGAGTTTCACCGCTTCCTTCGATCGGGGGGGAGCGATGCCGCAGACCACTGGGCGGCGTCTCGGACCATTGGGTGCCCCGCAGCAGGATCGGCGCACCGGTCTGAACCGTGAACACCCTTCCAGGATCCTGATCGCGCACCGAAGTGCCATATTGCGTGCCTGTCCCGCGGTAGGTGCACACCAGTCGCGCCGTCAAAGCGTCCACATGAAACTTGCGACAGGCATTCGTGGCCACCGCCTGCAGACGCACCCGAAGGAACGGGGCCTCCATGAGATCCGCGAATATCTCTGCCAGCGCGACGATGTCATTTTGCAACCATTCCCGCCCGGGGCTGGCTTGCAGCCCAGACATGTCACACAAATGGGAAACAGCCTTTCCAACCGCATCGGCGGGCAGAACAACGCGGCCATTGGGCAGAACATCTGGCGGCAGATCATCAAGCCAGCTTTGGATATCCGGGGGTGTCTGCCGTCGCCAGATCGCGGCCGCGCAGGACGGCTCCAGAAAATGCCTGAGCCCGGCGGCAGTGTCGGAAATGGATACTGCCGCCGATGTCTCAAACAGGGTTTGCTGCAGCAAACTCATGCAGCTGTCTCAACCCGGCGCCAGGCTGGGAACGGATCAGGGTAGTCAGGCAGATCTTCAGGGCCCATCGCTGCCACCGCTGGCACCAGACACGCATCGAGGCGCTCTTTAAGGGCGGGCCAGTCAATGCCGGCCCCGATGAAGACGATCTCCTGCCGGCGGTCGCCCCATGGTTCTTGCCAATGGGCCATCATGTATTCTTTTGCGCTATCATGGTCGGGCCGGCGCTCTTCGGGAACGGCCGCCCACCACGTACCCAAGGGCTTTACGCTGCTCAGGGCACCGGCAAGGGAAAACTCGGCCACCCAATCCGGGCGAGTCGAGATCCAGAAATGGCCCTTGGCACGGATCACACCAGGCAGAGCGCCATTCAGAACCTCCAGGATCCGCTCGGGAATGAAGGGAAGCCGGGCGCGATAGGTGTAGGATGTGACGCCATATTCTTCCGTTTCAGGAACATGATCGGCAAAGCCATAAAGCTCCTTCGCCCACATCGGGTGCTCATGCGCCTGCTCAAAATCAAACAGACCTGTATCGAGGATTTTGGCCGCGGCCACAGAAGAATGGTTTGTTTCGATGATCTCTGCATCTGCGTTGAGGCTGCGAATGATCTTGAGCGCGGCGTCTGTTTTCTCGGGGCCTGCATCGGCCACTTTGTTCAGAATGACGACATCGGCAAACTCGATCTGGTCGGTAAGCAGGTGCACAAGCGTCCGATCATCCTCTTCGCCAAGGGTCTCGCCCCGATCACTCAGGAAATCCTCTGACGCATAATCGTTGAGCAGGTTCACGGCATCGACAACAGTGACCATCGTATCGAGCCGCGCAACGTCAGACAGGCTCTCGCCGTATTCATCGCGGAAGTCGAAAGTTGCAGCCACGGGCAGTGGTTCGGAGATTCCAGTCGATTCAATAAGCAAGTAATCAAAGCGTCCCTCACCTGCCAGGCGACGCACCTCTGCAAGCAGGTCATCGCGCAGGGTGCAGCAAATGCACCCGTTTGACATCTCCACCAATGTTTCATCCGTGCGGCTCAACTCAGTGTCCGCCCGGACGAGATCCGCATCGATATTGACTTCGGACATGTCATTGACGATGACCGCAACCCGGCGGCCTTCGCGGTTGTTTAGCACACGGTTCAGCAGCGTGGTCTTTCCTGCGCCAAGAAAGCCCGAAAGTACCGTGACAGGCAGGCGACTATCTTGCATGGGTAACTCCATCGCGTTCAAATTGAGCCACGCAACCTACGCTGTTACAATCTATATGCAACCCATATTGTTACGTATGGCACACATTCGGGAATCTTCGCTGGCATGAAACGAAACAGTCGCCTCTCACTTGCGCTGCATACGCTCAGCCACATGGCCGGGGACCCGGAACGCATGCGCACATCGGCAGATATCGCCGAGCATGCCGGGACAAATCCCGTGGTGGTGCGCCGTGTGTTGGGGCGCTTGCGCGAGAAGGGCCTTCTGATCTCCGAAAAAGGCCATGCGGGCGGTTGGAAACTTGCAAAACCCGCCCAAGACATCACCTTGGCTGACATTTATCTCGCCCTTGATGAAAGCCTTGTCGCAGAGACCGACGGCGCACACACATCTTCCTGCTCCGTAGAAAATGCGCTCTACACCCGCGTTACCGATGTCATGGCCGAGATCGAGCAAAGCCTGATCGAGCGGCTATCGGAAACTTCGATCGCGGAAGTGGCGGGCCAAGCGAAGCCAGCGCACTAGCGTACGGCTCATAGGCATCGATGACCATTCAGCGCCGTCGCCGCGCCCCCCACTCTAATGCCAGTTAGAATAGGATAGCAGCACCATTGCGCGCTGTGCTCACTTTATGCTTTGGTCTAAGCTCTTGGAAAACCACGTCATACAGGCGGGTGTGATCCAAAATCTAACGGGTGCAGCACCCTGCAGCTTGTTCGTTTGAAAAGCACGCCGCCAAAAACGAAACATGACGATGTCTCGGTGGCTGCGCAGCTGTATCGATGGTCGGTTCTAATCGAGGCTCCATGATCCAAAACATGTTCGGCCATTGGTAACGACCCATCACGTTGTCAGATTACTCCGCTGCTCAATGATTTAGCGCAAAGACACCCAGACATCAGAGCACGACCGGAGGCCAAGAATGTCAAATGCTCCCGTAAAGTTGAAATGGTACAAGCGCTATTTACGCAGCTATCACCATTTCCTACACACCAACGAATTAATGAGCTTTCGTTGGCCGCCATTGAGCGAAGAAAATGATGATTGCTTCAAGGATTTCTGCAATTTATTTACCTTTTATCTCTGCACAATGTGTTATCCGCGCCTGAAAGAGTATCATCCACAAAGAGACGACTGGGTGGACTGTCACCATAATGCAGAACTACTGCGCCGGCTTTCCAAAACTAATGAACTGGATCTATTCGAAGGACTTATGGCAGCCTATACTGCTTATAACGAAGTCGACGACAAAACTTTTCTGGAAGGTACTTTTGCAAAAGCATTGAGCAATGGCCATCCTGACTTGGATCGAACTTCCGGCTTATTTCGCGCGGCTCAAACGATATACGCCCATCAGTCGGAAACCTTTATCTGCCATGGAATTGAATACCTAGAAGCGTTTAAAGATAATCCCACATCAATCTTCCCCCCATATGACAGCCTCCATGAAAAAAGCCTTTCAAAGAATCGGATTTCATATGCAATTGATACGGATCGGCTGCCCCTAATCTACTGCGCGTCAGACCACGGCAAGCTAAATCCGTGGGATTATTGCAGGGCAATCATTCCGAAATCCAAATTCGTGAAACTCGGCGGCAAAATTTTGCTCGCCCCGGACCGAGAACATTTCTATGCGGAAAGTAATATCGCAATAGACCAATGGTGCTTTATCTACTTTAGAAAAGCACGGCGAAAAAAAGGCCTTAGCTTCGACATCCATCTTATGCGTGAGCAGATCGCAAGCCTTCGGGCGAACAACATCCCTGTGATTGAATTTGAAACCCTCCAAGCTTTTTTGCGCACGCTCAGTTTACTTCAGCAAAAACTCGAGATCCAAGAGCTGGTGCGCGAGTAAAGCAACATGTAATACGGTCAGCTAGCTGCTTGATTCTCAAGGCGATTGAGGTTCACGGCTTTCTCTTTTTGTCTTACCCTGTGCAGCACGGATTGAATATCGGTAGTGAAGCTAGTCATACTTTCAAACACTTGAAGGCACCAATACGACGCACACCATAAATGTAGCCCTGATCCTAATTTTGATTTCTCCGAAATTTTTCTAACGCATACTGCAATTTCTCGTTCAGTATGGAGCGACTCAAAGATAGACAAGAAGGCATATCAGGGTGTGACTGCTGGGCGCTGCTTTAGGACGCGGCAACAAAAAAGAAGCTTCCGCACATGCAATATCGGTCGCTTCTTAGCGGACATTGGCACTTTTCAAAGCCTTTTCGATGCTGCATAAGCACAAAAGCGTGTGGCGCGAACTACACACGTCTTTCGAGTTTTTTGGACATGTAGTAGATGACGATTTAAAAATGCCGACTATAGAACAGCCCCATTCAGACGCGCCCCTTGACGACGAGCGTTTTGCTGAGATCGTTGTCTCAAAACCCATCAGCATTATTGTGCCAACCTACAAAGAAAATGCGAACATACCCTCGATGATTGAGCGGGTGCGGCAGCTCAAGGAAGCACATGCCATCGAGCTGGAACTCATTTTCATGGATGATAAGAGCCGCGATGGCAGCGTTGAAACAGTTGAAGCCGCCGGACTTGACTGGGTTCGCATTGTGGAACGAGATGGCGAACGAGGGCTCAGCCCAGCCGTTATTGATGGCTTTCGCCTTGCGCGTAACCCCGTGCTTATTTGCATGGATTGCGACCTAAGCCATCCACCGGAGAAAATCCCTCACCTGGTTCTCGCGCTGTCTTCCGGTCAACAGTTTGTCATCGGATCGCGTTATGTTCCCGGTGCGTCAACCGATGACGACTGGGGAGTTCTGCGTTGGCTCAACAGTCGCATCGCAACGCTTATGGCGCGTCCGTTAACCTCAGCACGTGATCCGATGTCGGGCTTCTTCGCTCTGCGTCGTGCGGATTTCGAGAATGCGCAGGATCTGAATCCTGTTGGCTACAAGATTGGCCTCGAACTGATTGTCAAATGCGGCTTTGAGAACGTGGCCGAAGTTCCGATCCACTTCGCTGATCGTGTTCATGGCGAGAGTAAGCTCACACTGCGCGAGCAACTAAAATATATTAAACACATTCGCCGCCTCTATATTCACGAATTTGGAAATGCGATGCATTTCATGCAGTTCTTGGTCGTGGGCGCGTCGGGAACGGTTGTAAACCTTCTGGTGCTCTTTGCATTGCTTAAAATGGGTTTATCCGAGCCCGTGTCCCTCGCCGGCGGCATTTGCGTAAGCCTGATAACCAATTTCCTCTTAAACCGCAGATTCACTTTCAGCTACGCGCGCGACCGCAATCCATGGGCGCAGTTTGCCGGTTTCCTCGGCGCATCCCTCGTTGGCATGTTGGTCAACTACGCCGTTGCACTTTTTCTGGTATCTTCAGTCCTCCAAGACGCGCCAAGTTCGGTCTACATTGCTGCGCTCGCAGGGATAGCAAGTGGAGTGCTATTTAACTTCCTAGGCAACCGCTACCTCGTCTTCCGCAAGCGGTACATTCGTCGGTGAGCGCTCGTTGGGGAACAGTTACGTCTATCTTAATCTGCTTTCTGTTTATCAGTTGCGCAGGGTATTTCGCTTCATATCAAGCGATCTGGGTCGATGAGACGACGCAGCTTTCCGGCTTATCGCTTCCGCTCGACATACAGCTAAGATGGCTGCTTGGGAAAACGGATTTGCAACTTGGGGTGCCGGCTGACCGTATGCCACCGCTGAGCTACTGGGCTGGTTCGTTTTGGGCAGCCATTTTCGGCCTGTCCGAGACGACCATGCGTTGGTTTGGGGTTTTTGCAACGCTTCTCGCGGCACCAGCACTTTATCTCTCAGGCACGATGAGAGGGGGCACTTGGGGCGGGCTCTTCGTACTTACTCTGGTACTGCTTTCACCAAATACGCTGATAATAGCAGGTGAAATACGGGCCTACCCATTATTCCTATCGCTTTCTGCTTGGAGCGTCTGGGCATTCCTGCGCTGCGTTGATCCCAAATCCGGCACTCAGACAAGACGGCTTGTAACGCTGACAATCCTACTTTTATTGACTGCCTACACGCACTTCTTCGGTATCGTTTTTGCAGGCTTACTCTTCATCTCACTCCTAATCGAACGTATTTGGTCAGGCCGAGGGGTGGGCCAACTCCTAAGTGCAGGCATCTGCGGGACTGTTGCCCTAGTTGGAGTAATTCCATTTGTTGTCTGGTCACTGAACTTTTCTGGCGGCGGCGACGTTGCAAACAACCCTCCACTTGCAGAGGTTGCAGTGGCCTGGACAAGACTTCTTTTTAGAGTATTTCTGCATGGCTGCATGGGCGTGTACCCATTCATATTGGGCGCGGCATGTCTTTCCATACTCGGCATTGCAAGTTTGGCTGTGTTCCGAGAAATTCGGATGCGGCCGCCAGCTTCAGGGTCTTGGCAGGGGTTGTTTTTGCTTCTGCCCTTGCTGATAGCATTTTTCGTGTTGCCAATCCTTGATTTTTGGATCGCCAGTTTCGCAGTTCTGTCGAACAACTATAACCTTTGGATGGTTCCACTCGCAGCAGTGTTCATTTCTGGCGCCTTTGCGTGCGATCAAGACAATGTCGTGTATCAACGCTGCGCAAAAGCCTTTGGACTCGTTCTTGTTGCCTCACTTCTCATTGGCGATGCAGTTTTGCTTCGTCATGCACCGCTCTACAGTCACAGTGCGAGTGAGTGGCTCGCGGACATTTGGGAAACCGAACGCCCAATTATAATCCACGAAGGATCCGGGAAATGGGGTTCTGCGTATTTTGGGCTGCACTATTTAAGCGACGGGAAAGCTATTCAATTACTCGCTCAGAATGACGGTACCATGTGGAGGATTCGTCCTGACGGACTCGTCTTGATTGATGACCCAGTGCGATACCTTTGGGCATCAGATAAAACACTGCACGTTCTGAGCTTCAATTTGAGAAACAAAGACCTCTCACGGCTCATCCGGAGCGAGGCGCACTGTGGACCTGACTTAGAGTCATGGGACCAAAGAACGGACGTGAGGTCCTACTGCGCTTACAACTCATCCTTTGTAGCGACCTACCAAGCTCAGGGGCAGTAATATTTAAAATAAGGCATTAGTGACAGTAATCTTGCCCCTCGGGCGAGCGGCAGCTGGCCCCGGCAAACGCTTCCTCCTACGCTACCGTTAGATTATCTCGAGCAATGGAATATTTCGAAAAACAAGATCTAACGAACTGACGGCACAGAGCTGCAGTTCTACAGCTGAAAGGCTTTTTCAGCTTCAAAATTTACGCAAATTTACCTGAGGCGTTTGCGTTAAGCATCAAAGGCGGCTGAATACCGCCTGCGGCAGGGCGAATGGCAATTAGACCAGATCAATTGCAAAACCAATAGTGGGCAAACGTTGATAAAAACTTTGCAGGAACTCAGCCTACAATTACCACATGCGCGTTTTTGCGTACTCGGCATAGCCCTGATCATACTCAGCGGAGTCGAAACCTGCTTCTATTTCCTTGAGGAAATCCCCCGCCGTGGGCACGGTCTGGCGCACGTCTTCACCCGACCAGATCTCAGATCGCATGATTGCTTTTGCGCATTGGAAGTAAACCTCGGCAATCGTGAAAACCACGACTGAAACGGGTTGCTTACCGTTGCGTTCAAACTGCGCACAGATCGCCGGATCATTGGACAGCACCGCCCTGCCGTTGGCGCGCACAACATTGGCACAACCTGGAACCATGAACATCAAGCTGGCCCGTCCATCCAAGACGATGTTGCGGAGACTATCGAGCCGGTTGTTACCGCGCCAATCTGGCAGAAGCAGGGTTTGATCATCTGCAATCCGCACCACGGGCTCGACATCACCGCGTGGACTGGCATCTGTGCCGTCCGGACCTGCCGTGGACAATATCAGAAAGCGGCTTGCGGCAATCCAATCACGGTAACAGGGCGTAAGCCGAGGCCGGACTTTTGTAACGGAGGCTGGGATGACGGACGGGTATAGCGCCTCTAACTCAGCAATTGTTTCAATGGTTTTCATATGGGTTCTCTGCATGCGCAAACGCTAGCAAGCCGCTCACAGCGCATCAAGACGGCAGAGTTTGCCCGTAGTAGAGCACCGAAACACGAGGCGCCTGACACAATAGCATCGCGGTCACGCACGCATCCCATCAAAGCGGCTGGGCAGCAGCCGGTTGCCGGGCCCAAAGGCTGGCAAGAAACGTACCGGAGATGATGTGCCAAATCCCCCAAAACGCAGCGACAACGGCCATGCCCCCAAGGCCGTTGAAAAAGCCAAAGATCAGGATCAGGCCAAGGCCGGAATTCTGAATGCCGGTTTCAATGGTGATCGCACGCCGGTCAAAATCTGACAGGCCAGCAAGGGTTGCCAAGCCGTAGCCTCCCGCCAGTGCCAACGCATTATGTGCCAGCACCAAAACGGCAACGACCTGGGCAAACTCAAGAAAAAGCGCCCAGTTTGCAGCGAGCGCCAGCACGACAAAGGCGATGAAAATGGCCATAGACAAGTATTGGAACGGGCGCCGGAGGCGCGCTGTCAGCTCAGGCCGGCGAACATTCATCCACATCCCAAGGCAAAGGGGCAGTACCAGCATCAACCCCACCGTGATGGCGACCGACACGGGATCAATTGCAGTCTTTTGCAGAATATCGCGTGTTGGCGCGTAAAGGCCGCCCCAGAACGCAATGTTGATCGGTGTCAGAACGATTGCGCCCACCGTGGAGCAGGCTGTCAAAGAGACCGAAAGCGCTGAGTTTCCCCCGGCGCGGTGCGTTATGTAATTCGAGATATTGCCGCCCGGGCAAGCCGCAACAAGAATCAGCCCCAAAGCAATTGTGGGCTGAGGCTGCGTCACGAGGATCAAGCAGAAGGTCAACAGTGGCAGCAGGACAAACTGCGACAGGAGACCGGTGATCACAGGTTTTGGAGCCCGCACCAAGCGCCTGAAATCAGCGGGTTTCAGTTCAAGCGCGATCGAAAACATAACGATCGCCAAAACTGCGTTCAGAATCTGCAAGCTCGCTGGGGAGAAGTTTAGAATGACCGAGTCGATGTCGGTTGGGGTCATCTCATTCATGTTTGCCCAGACTCCTTGCAGCCCATTTACAGGGCGCATGTTGCGGTACGCGAACAGCGATCATGTGTTCCATTTTGCCTGTGTACTTGGCAGAAGAAAACCAGCAGTTTCACGCGGCCTAGTGCTATCGCAGTAAACGCGATTTCGCGGGGTCTTTTTACAAGCAAAAGGGTTGGGCACGTCTTGGCCAGCAACAAAACAGACAACCCATTGGACGAGCTGCTTCGCGCCAGACTGCGTATTCCCGTCGGGTCGGATTTTAAATTGGCCGCCTTGCGGCGGACGATGCTCAGTTTCGACGCGATGTGCCGCCTCACAACCGGTCAGGCATTCTTCGCCTTGAGAGAGACCGAACAAATCCTGATCAAACTGGGCGATCGTACTGGGCCAGATCTTGTCCGGGCTGTGCTTGCAATGAACGGCGGGACAACGATCAGGGCGCATGGCCTCGAGAATGTGCCGCGTAAGGGCCGTGTCATCATAGGGTCAACCCATCCAGTTGGCACCTTTGATTTTCTGGCGCATGCCGGTGCTTTGCTCGGCCATCGGCCCGATTTGAAAGTTGTCGCCGGGCGCGAAGCGGAGCGGTTCCTCGGCCGTGATTTGATCGTTCCTGTGGATCTGGATCGCAAGGATAAGGTGCTGACAGCCCGGCAGACACTTGAGGGCATGCTCGCGCATTTGCAAGCGGATGGCGCGTTGCTCATTTTCGGGTCAGGCCGCGTTCCCGGAATGAAAGATGGGCTGCTGGTCGAAGCCCCATGGCGCACCGGCACAACCCGGATGTCCGCCGAAAGCGGGGCGCCAATTGTTCCCGCCTCCGCGGATATGCGCAATTCAAGGCACTACTACCGCACCCGTCGGGCGGCTACATTTCTGAGCGGTGGCAATGACGATGTCGGGCGCAGAGTGTCGTCGCTGCGATACGTGTCTGAACTGATAGCCAAACTCGGGGGCACGTACGATGTGCACTATGGTTCCCTTCAGCCCGCCGGCACCGCGCCCGAAATACTCAAAGAGCTTTCAGAGGGATTGGTGCCCGGGCTGTATCAGAGGTAATGCCACGTAGCGGCAACAAGCCTTACGAGGAACTCGTTCGTGATGCAACCACGCGCGGACGAAAACTAAGATATTTGATTGCGCGCAGCGATCACAAAGGACCGATGCTTCACGGCCGGTACGACCATCGGCTAGAGGTTTATCATCAATTTTGTGATATTTGGTTGCGGGGGCAGGATTTGAACCTGCGACCTTCAGGTTATGAGCCTGACGAGCTACCGGGCTGCTCCACCCCGCGCCAATTTCTATCCTTTACAGAGATTGTTTTTGGTTTTTTCTAGGTTTGGCGATGGCCTACTCTCCCACGCCTTAAGACGCAGTACCATTGGCGCAACGGTGCTTAACTTCCGAGTTCGGGATGGGGTCGGGT